>OLOA01002674.1_pt1 | contig 15718 bp, 12 predicted proteins | sample 1672201 | NCBI WGS metagenome assembly OLOA01 (sample SAMEA3136658, study PRJEB25190) | human gut metagenome
GCCACCGACACGCTCAACCCGCTACACCCTCGTTCGTGAAGAGCCGGCAAAGGCGCCCAGGGCCGCGATGAGCTTCAGTAACTTCCTCATAATCGAACCTCCTTGTTCGAGCTGCGCAGGGCCGTCACATCGACCAGCTGCATCTTGGTGGGGGGAATCCAGAGCGTCTATGCCCGGGTGTCCATTTCGTCTGTTATCGGTCACACGCGAATAAATGAAACCGCCGTGTCGTACGAGAACGCCGTAATCGACAACGACCGTCGCCGGGCTGGTTCCGGAGCCCGACGAAGATTGTGGGGCCACGACGCGCGGTCGTGGAATCGTGGGACGACATCAACGTGACCGTTGCGTCGCCGGACGTGGGCCGGCCGATGACCGGACCACCAGGGAGGGCTGGGTGCGCAGGGTCTCACGCTCGACCCGGGCCCCCTTGATGCGTGCCAACAGCGATCCGATCGCCATCTCGCCGAGCTTCTCGAAGTTCTGGCGCACGGTGGTCAGGGGCGGGATCATGTGGGCCGACTCGGGGGTGTTGTCGAAGCCGACGACACTCACGTCGTCGGGCACGCGCAGGCCCACCTCGCTGAGATAGTGCACCAGACCCAGGGCCATCTGGTCGTTGGCCGAGAACACGGCGGTGGCGCCGGTGCCCTCGATGAGTCCGGGACCGGCGGCGAATCCCGAATCCGGGCTCCAGTCGCCCTCGACGATCGCGGCCGGCGTCAGGCCGTGCGCGGCCAGCGTCGCCTCGAAGGTGGCCCGGCGCGAGCGGGCGTCGCCCCAGTCATGGGGTCCGCTCAGGTGCGCGATGCGGGTGTGGCCCAGTTCCAACAGGTAGTCGACCATCATGCGGGTGCCCAGCTCCTGGTCGACGCTGGCCTGCAACCCGTTGTCATCCACCAGGTGGGCGGTGTCGGTGGCGATCACGACGCTGGGAATCTGCAACCCACGGCGCCGGATCACCTCGAGCAGGGGAAGTCGCGGGGCGATGAGGCACAGCCCCTCGACATTCTGGTCGAGCAGGAACTCCAGGCTCTGGTTGATGGCGTCCACCGAATCGTCGTTCACCGACACCGAGCTGAGGAAATAGCCCGCACGTCGGCTGGCCACCTCCACGCCGCGCAGGGTGTTCATCGGCCCGAAGTGCTCGGGGCTGTCGACGATCGCGCCGATGCGCCCGGTGCGCATCCGCGCCAGTGAGCGGGCGGCGCTGTTGGGGCGATAGCCCAGCGTCTTGATGGCCGCCTCCACCCGGGCCCGCGTCTGCGGCTGGATGCTGGGGTGGTCGTTGATCACCCGCGACACGGTCTGGTGCGACACGCCCGCCAATTCGGCCACGTCGCGAATATTCGGCGCCGTTCCTGCAGCCATCTCAGACCCCCTGGAAATCCCGCGACTCACACGCCACGATGAAGACGGTAATACCCGGAGTTCCAATTCAGCGCATCCTGGAACGCCTGCGGCGAGGTGTGCTCATCAATGACCGCCAGCTCGGTGCCGGCCATCCTGGCGAAATCGGCGAAGACCTCCACCGGCACCTGCGATGACATCACCGTGTGGTGGGCCGCACCCGAGGCCAGCCACGACTTCGCCGAGGTCACCAAGTTGGGGCGGGGCTTCCAGAAGGCCCGCCCCACCGGCAGCTTGGGCAGCGAGTGCTCGGGTTCCACGATGTCCACCACATTGGCCGTCAGCCGGAAGCGGTCGCGCATGTCCGACAGGGCCACCACCACGGCGGGGCCGGGATCGGCGGTGAACACCGCACGCACCGGATCGGACTTGCCACCGATGTCCAGGGGATGGATCTCCAGGCGCGCACGGCGCGAAGTCAGCGAGGGGCAGACTTCGAGCATGTGCGCGCCCAGGATCGTCTCATCCCCGGGCGTGAGGTCATAGGTGTAGTCCTCCATGAGGGAGGCCCCGCCGGGCAGCCCGGCGCCCATCACCTTGGCCACACGCACCAGGATCGCGGTCTTCCAGTCGCCCTCGGCCCCGAAGCCGTAGCCATCCAGGTTGAGGCGCTGTACCGCGATCCCCGGCAGCTGGGGCAGCGAGCCGAGGTCTTCAAAGGTGTCGGTGAACGCATGGAAGTCGCCGGCCTCGAGCACGGCCCGAAGGCCCACCTCGATCCGTGCCGCATCGCGCAACGCGCCACGACGGGCACCGTCGGCCCGCAGTTCGGGCACCACCTCGAACTGCTCGTCGTATTCGGCCATGGTGCGCGCCACCTCGGCGTCACTGGCGCGCTCGATGGCGTCGGCCAGTTCGTTGACCGCCCAGGTGTTCACCGCAACGCCGAAGACCGCTTCGGCCTCGGTCTTGTCGCCCTCGGTGACGGCCACGTAGCGCATGTTGTCGCCGAAGCGGGCCACCTTGAGGCCATTGACCTCGTTCCAGCCGGCTGCGGCGCGCGTCCACCAGCCGATCTCGCGGGTCACCCGGGGATCGGAGACGTGTCCGATCACCGACTTCCGGGCAATGCCCAGCCGGGTGAGGATGTAGCCGAACTCACGGTCCCCGTGGGCCGACTGGTTCAGGTTCATGAAGTCGAAGTCGAGGTCGGCGTAGGGAAGCGCGACACCTGCCTGGGTGTGCCAGTGCAGCAGCGGCTTCTGCAGGGCCTCCAGGCCACGGATCCACATCTTCGCCGGTGAGAAGGTGTGCATCCACGTGATGACGCCGATCACGCTCGGGTCGGCGTTCGCCGCCAACACCGCCTGGTGGATGCCGTCGGTGTCGGTGAGCAGCTGGTGCGGCTCGATGGTGACGGGGATGTCGCTGGAGGCACGCAGTTGGGCGAGGATCGCCTCGGACTGCTCGTCGACCTGACGCAGCGTCTCCTCGCCGTAGAGGGCCTGGCTGCCCACCAGGAACAGGACCTTGAGCTGGCTCAGGTCGGGAATGATGTTGTGTGACATGGGTCTCTTTCGCGGATGTCGTTCGGGGGGTCTGGGTCGATCGGGGGTCTGGGCCGATCGGGGACGTGGCTACTGCTGGGGCTGGCCGTAGACGTTCTGGTAGCGGTCGAACAGCTTGTCGACGGCCTCACCGGGCAGCGCGATGGGCTTCTCCCCCGACGCGGGCATAGTGCGCCGTGCGGGCGACGTCCTCCACCATGACGGCGGCCTTGACCGCCTCGCGGGCGTGCTTGCCGATGGTGAAGACGCCGTGGTTGGCCATGAGCACCGCCCGCGAGCGATGTCCCTGCAGCGTGTCGACGATGCCGCGTCCGATCTGCTCGTCGCCGATCAACGCCAGCGGACCCACCGGGATCTCGCCACCGAACTCATCGGCCTGTGCCGTGAGCACGCAGGGAATGGCCTCGCCACGCGCCGCCCACGACGTGGCGAAGTCAGAATGGGTGTGCACCACCCCGTGGACGTCGGGCATGTGGCGGTAGACGTAGGCGTGTGAGGCGGTGTCGCTGGACGGATTGCGCTGCGAGCCGGAGAAGCCGGCCACCTTCCGACCGTCGAGGGTGCACACGACCATGGACTCGGGCGTGAGCTCGGGATAGTCGACACCGGAGGGCTTGATCACGAACAACTCGGTGCCCGGCACCCGCCCGGAGATGTTGCCGCCGGTCCACACCACGAGGTCGTAGCGCACGAGCAGCTGGTGCAGTTGCGACACCTCGGCGCGGGTGCGTTCGATGGCCGTGATCTGTTCGGGGGTGAACAGCAATTCGCTCATGACAGGGTTCCTTCCATGACCCCGGTGGTGGCCACCGGGGCGTCGTCACTGATCCGGGATTGGTCGCCGGGGCGGCGTCGCGGGCGACCTCGTCGGCGAGGGTCTCGCGACGCAGCGCCTTGAGGCGGTGCATCACGTCATTGCCGCCTCGGCCGAAGTAGTCGTGCAGGGTGACATAGTCGGCATAGAGCCGGTCGTAGATCGCCGAGGCGGCCGGGTCGGGCACGTACACGTGCTCGCGCAGCTGGCCCATGTGGTCGGACGCCTGCTGCACGTCCTGGTAGGCCTCCGCCGCGACGGCCGCGTGGATGGCCGAGCCGAGTGCGGGCCCCTGCTCGGAATCGATGATGGAGATCGGCATGTGCAACACATCGCTGTAGAGCTGCATGAGCACCCGGTTCTTGATCAGCCCGCCGGCCGCGATGAACTCGCGGACCGGCACCCCCGATTCGTTGAAGGTCTCGATGATCTTGCGCGTACCGAAGGCCGTTGACTCCAGCAGGGCCCGGTAGACGTCCTCGGGTGGGGTCTGCAGGGTGAGTCCGATGATCAGGCCCGACAGCTCATGGTCGACCAGCACCGAACGGTTGCCGCTCTGCCAGTCCAGGGCCAGCAGGCCATGGCTGCCGGTCGGCTTCATGGCCCCCAGCGCCGTGAGGTATTCGTGCAGGGAGACCCCGGCCTCATCGGCGGCGTCCCGGGCCTCGGCGCCCCCGAGTTCCCGGGTGAACCACGCGAAGATGTCGCCCACTCCGGATTGTCCGGCCTCATAGCCGAAGGATCCCTTGGTGATGCCCCCGTCGACCACGCCGCACATCCCGGGTACCTCGCGCAGCTCGTCATGGTTCATCACATGGCAGGTCGAGGTGCCCATGATCGCCACCATGCGGCCCGGGGCGATGGCCCGGGCGGCGGGAGCGGTGACGTGGGCATCGACATTGCCCACGGCCACGGCGATGCCCTGCGGCAGTCCGGTCCATGCGACGGCCCGGGCGGTCAGGTGCCCGGCGACATCGCCCAGCTGTCCGATCGGATGGTCGAGCTTGTCGTCGACGAAGTCCTCGAAGGCCGGGTTGAGGGCCGCCAGGAACTCGCGCGACGGGTAGTGGCCTTCCTGCAGGATGCCCTTGTATCCGGCGGTGCAGGCATTGCGCTCATAGGTGCCGCCCAATTGCCACACGATCCAGTCGGCGGCCTCCACCCAGCGTTCGGTGGCGGCGTAGACCTCCGGGTCCTCCTCGAGCAGTTGCAGGCCCTTGGCGAATTCCCATTCGCTGGAGATCAGGCCGCCGTAGCGGTTGATCCAGGGCTCACGACGCGCATGGGCGAGCTCGTTGATGCGGTCCGCCTGGGGCTGGGCGGCGTGGTGCTTCCACAGCTTCACATAGGCGTGGGGACGCTCACGGAACTGCGGCAGGTCGTGCAGCGGCACGCCCCCGGCGGTGGTGGGCACCATCGTGCAGGCGGTGAAGTCGGTGCCGATGCCCACGATCCGCGCGGGATCGACGCCGGAGGCGGCCACGGCGGCCGGAACGGCGTGCTTGAGCACCTCGATGTAGTCATTGGCGTCCTGCAGGGCCCAGTCGGGGGGCAGCTGGTGGCCGGTGGCGTCAAGCACCTCGTCCATCACCGCGTGGGGGGTTCCCTTTCACATCATGTTACCGGTCACATGGCCTGAATGTGAAATCCCTTCCGCATCAGTTCAGGTGGCCCGGTTCCCGGGAGTCCGCCCCGCCCGCCCGGCACCGGATCGACGAGCCTAGGATTCTTGGCATGATCTACCACGATGTCACCGAGGTAGTGGGACGCACTCCGCTTGTGCGGCTCAACCATGTGAACGACACGGACGCCGTCGTGCTGGCCAAACTTGAGTTCTACAACCCGGCGAACTCCGTCAAGGACCGCATCGGGGTGGCCATCGTGGACGCCGCGGAGAAATCGGGCGCGCTGGGGGCCGGCGGCACCATCGTCGAGGCCACCAGCGGGAACACCGGGATCGCGCTCGCGATGGTGGGCGCCGCCCGCGGCTACCACGTGGTGATCACCATGCCGGCGTCGATGAGCAGGGAACGCCGCGCCGTGTTGCGCGCCCTGGGCGCCGAGCTCGTGCTCACCCCCGCCGTGGAGGGGATGCGGGGTGCGGTCACGGCCGCCGAGCGCATCGCCGCCGAGCGTGGTGGCGTGCTGGCCAGCCAGTTCGCCAACGCCGCGAACCCCGCGGCACACCACGCGACCACCGGCCCGGAGATCTGGAATGACACCGACGGCGAGGTGGCGGCACTGGTGTCCGGCGTCGGAACCGGTGGCACCGTCAGTGGTGCGGGACGCTATCTGAAGGAGCAGGATCCGCGCGTCGACGTGTACGCCGTGGAGCCCGACGAGTCGCCCCTGCTGTCGCGCGGCAGGGCCGCGGCCCATGGCATCCAGGGCATCGGCGCCAACTTCGTGCCCGACACCTATGACGCCGCTGTGGTCGATGAGGTGCTGTCGGTGACCACCGACCAAGCCCTCGCGATGGCGAGGCGTCTGGCCGCCGAGGACGGCATCCTGGCAGGCATCTCATCGGGCGCCGCGGTAGCGGCAGCACTCGAAGTCGGGGCACGTCCGCAGTATCGCGGCCGGACGATCGTGGCAATCATCCCTGATTTCGGTGAACGCTATTTGTCCACGCCCCTGTTTGCCGGTTTGATGGACTCGTGAGTATCTCGATTCGCAACATCCTCGACCGTCTCAACGAGGACCTGTTTGCCGCCCAGCGCGAAGACCCCGCCGCGCGCTCGAAGTTCGAGATCGTGCTGGTCTACTCCGGCCTCCACGCGATCTGGATGTACCGCATCGCCCATGTCATGTGGGAGACGAGCGGAGCCCTGAAGTTCCCGGCACGCCTGCTCAGCCAGTTCGCGCGCTTCATGACCGGCATCGAGATCCATCCGGGGGCCACCATTGGTAGGCGCTTCTTCATCGACCATGGCATGGGCGTGGTGATCGGCGAGACCGCCATCGTGGGCGATGACGTGTTGATGTACCACCAGGTGACCCTGGGCGGACGTTCCCGTGGCCATTTCAAGCGCCACCCCACGATCGGCGATCGCGTCCTGTTGGGCGCCGGGTCGAAGATCATCGGTGACATCACCATCGGCGATGATGCCAAGATCGGCGCCAACGCCCTGGTGGTGAAGGACGTCGCCCCCGGCGCGGTGGTGATCGGCGTGCCCAGCGAGGTGCGTCCGGGCGACGTCATCGCCTGATCCACGCCTGCTGCTGCGTGGCAGCCCGCAGGACCTAGCTGCAGGTGCCGGTCCCCACGACGGGGCCCAGTGAGCGTTCGACGCCCTGCACGATCGCCGAGGCGTAGTTCGCCCGGTCGGCCGGTGACAACCCGTTCGCGCTGGTCCGCGGCGCCTCGTTGTACACCCAGGGCACCTGTTGGGCGGTGAGCATGATGATCGGGATGTCGCCCCACGATCCCAGCCCACGCCCGGCCGGGAAGTCATGGCCCGGCGTCATCGCGATGGCGCCCGCCCCGAGCTCCTGACGGGCCGTCAGGAACTGTTGGGCATATTGCCTGCTCAGGGCCGCGCTGCGTTCATCGGTGAACCGGGCGGTCAACCCGTCGGAGGTGTTGGTGCGGAATCCCCCGAGCTGGTCGTAGTAGATCTGGCCGGCACCCACCGTGTCGGGCAGGTCGGTGTGGATCGACACGCCGATGTCTGCCGGCGCTCCCCCCATCGCGGTCTCGGCACGTAGTCCCTTCTGCCACAGTGTCTGGCGCGCCGGGTCGGGATCACCGTCGCGTGACAGCACGACGACGTAACCGGCGCGCTCCAGTTGCGCCTTCGCGTCGAGGGCCACCGCGAAGACGTCCGCGGGCTCGTTGCCCTGCGAGGTGTTCTCACCGGAGTAGATGCCCTGGCTGCCGCCCGATGTGGCCCGTGTCGCCGGCAGGTCGGCACCGTGGCCGGGGTCGAGGAAGACCACTGTCGCGCGTCCCGCCTGCGTGCAGGGGCGACTGGCTGACGACGAGGGTGCCGCCACCGGGACCGGGCGGGTCGATCCCCCCGGCACCAGGAAGGCGATCGCGCCAGCCACCGCGGCCAGCACGGCGATGGCCACCGCCACCATGATCGGACGCGAGCGGCGGGCGGGTGCGGCACGCCGCGCACGGTGCGGTGGCGGGCCGTCGACGGGATCAGAACTTATTCGGGTCAACCTGACGCGCCTGTGAATAGGTGCCCACGATGGAGGAATTCCACACGCGGGCGAAATCATTCTTCCTGGCCGTGGCGTCGGCATTGCTCGGGAAATCCGGGTAGGTGCCCTGACAGCCGCCCTGCGCCCAGGACAGGTATTGCTGGTCAGCGCTCTGCGACGACGCCAGGGCCGTGATCAGGTCGGTGACCAGTTGCTGGCCATTCGGGATGCGGGTGGCCTCGACGCTGCGCAGCGCATCGATCTCGCGGGCCCGGTTGTCGGTGATCGTGCCGAGCGCGGCCACGTCACAGGAGTTGATGGCCCCGGCCAGTCCGGTGCGGTCGGCGGTAGCCTGGTCGAGCACCCCCTGGATCGACTGCACGACGGTTCCACCATCGGGGGTGACGCTGGGGCTGGCGCTGCTGGCCGAGCGGGACGGCGAGGCCGATGCCGACGATCCCGCGCTCGGCGACGCTGCGCCCGCGCTCGGCGAGGGCGTCGCGGCGGGGGCATTGAGCAGGCCGTGGATCCCGGTGCCGGGAATCCCGAAGCAGATGCCGGCCGCGATGAGCGCGACCACCACCACGTACACCACGATCACCCAGGGACGCCGGTACAGCGGTGTGCGCCCGTCGCCACCCGACGGGGCGGCGACCGGGGGAACCGGTTGGCCGGGCCACTGCGTGACCGGTGCCACCGCCGGGATGACCTGCGTGGGCTGCCCGCCGGTGGACGGCGCCACGGGCGTGGGCGGAACCGCAGTCGGCCGTACCGGTTGGACGGGCCGGTTGGGTTGGGCGGAGGGGTTGGGTTGGGCGGAGGGGTTGGGTTGGGCGGAGGGGTTGGGTTGGACAGGCTGGGTGGGTTGGAAGCCCTGCGCCGACCATGCGGTCCCCGGCGCGGCCGTCGGGATGATCTGGGTGGGCTCATCACCCACTGGGAGCTGCCCGGGAGTGGCGGGTTCGGCGGGCGCGGGAGGCCCCACCGGGAATCCGGCGGCGCGGGCGGCAGCGAACTCCTGCGTGGAGGGAAGGCGTCCCTGACTGGCCCGGAAGACGGCGAGCCAGCGGGCATCAGGGGTCTGGGATGGGGCCGGCGCCTGCGGTTGACCGGGTGCCTGGGGCTGCGCGGGGGCCTGCACCGGGAACCCGGCCTGCTGGGCGGTCAGGAACTCCTCGGGCGAGGGGTCCCTGCCCTGGGTCGCCCGGAACTGGCGCAGCCATTCGTCCCTCATCGATCTGCCTTCCTAGTCACCGAAGTGTCCCGGCGTCCACTTCTGCATGGTCTGATCGGGGGCCCCATGGCCCAATTGCACAGCAAAGCAGTTGTCGGAGTCGAAGCCCTTTGCATAGCACCAGCGGTTGGCGTCGGCGGCGTTCGTGAATGAGATGCCGGCCACCATGGTGACCCAGTCGTGGCCCGACAAGCCCAGGGTGCTCCAGTCGGCTGAGCGCAGCATCATGGCCGTGGAGTACTTCTGCTTGAAATCACGGAATTGGTTGGCAATGTCCTGGTTGCTCCAGGTCTTGCCCTGCCAGGAGACGCCGTCCCACTTGGCCGACAATTGGGGCGTCCACTGCCCCACCAGGTAGGCCCCGGCCAAGGGGGTGTCCTGCTTGATCTCGGCGTCCATCGTGGTGCGCGCATCCGTGTCGCTGGAGGCCTGCTGTGGCCCGTAGGCGTTGGTGACCCCGGTGCCCGGAAGGTAGCTGGACTGCGTGGGATAGGTCGTGGTGGTGGCGTGGGCAATACTGCTCACCGTGACCACCTGGGCGCCCTGGCAGATCGAGTAGGCGTCCATCGTGGCGCCACAGAACTTGCCCGACATGTTCAACACGCCGCCGCCGGCGTCGCTCGTGGAGCCGTTGCTGTAGACGAAGCTGGTGCCATTGCTCTGGTCGGCGCCGCAGGTGAACAGCCACTGGTTGCCCCACACGGACATCGAGAAGGGGTACGAACCACTGGGGCACGCGGTGACATGGCCACTGGGCACCGCGGTGAATCCGGAGCTCGAGCCGTTGTCCCATGCCTGGCTGGTGACATTCACCGTCGAAACGCCCGAGGCGGTCAGCTGAGTCAGGGAACCTGCGAAGGCGACGATCGCCGAGGCACCGCCATCAAAGTTCGCGACGTAGCCGCCGGTCGGACTCGTGGTGGCCCCATCGGTGGAGTAGCTCTGTGATCCGGCGGTGACATTCACATGGAAGGTGGACTTTCCGGCGGCCTTGCAGACCAGGGAGTTCCCGCCGTTCCAGGATGCCCAGGTGGTCGGCGTCCAACCGCGGGGGCATGAGGGCACCGAGGCGGGCATCGAGGCAACCCGCACCGAGGCGTCACTGCCGGCGGCCGAGCCTGCGGCACCCGACGCGGAGCCGGAGGCGCCGGCTTCGGGCTTGTTCACCAGGCCGTGGATTCCGGTGCCGGGGATGCCGAAGCACACCGCGGCGGCGATGAGCGCCAACACCACCACATAGGCGACGATGGCCCACCAACGACGGTAGAGCGGCGGCTTGTCGCCGCTGCCGGACGGCGGGGCGGCCAGGGGTGGGATGGCGGGTGCCGGGGGTATGGGCGGAGCGGGTGGGAACGACGACGAGGCGCCCATCGGGGTGCCCGCCGTGGGAGCCGGGGTGGCCCCGGTGGTCGGGATGGCCCCATTGAATGCGGACCCGACCGAACGGGGAGTGGTCGGTGTCGGGGGTGTTGACTGCCCGGCCCCGCGGGGAAAGCCTGCGGCCTTCGCCGCGGCGAACTCCTGGGTGGTCGGCAGGCGGCCCGACTGCTCGCGGAAGTCGGCGAGCCATTGGGCGCTGCCGTCGAGCGCTGCGGGGTTTGCCCCAGGGACGGGATCGGCGTCCAGGGACCCGAAGCCGCCCTCACGGGCCCGGAGGAACTCCTCGGACGAGGGTTGGCGTCCGTAGACCGCCGTGAACTGCCTCAGCCATTCATCCTGTGACATCGCAATGCCTTCCCCGCTGGGAGATCAGTTGAACCAGGCCAACAGGATGATGATCCCCAGGAGCATGACCATCACCGTGTTGATCACCACCAGCCAGCCGTAGCGATCGACTTTCGAGCCGGGTGTGATCGCGGAGAGCCGATAGAAATAGACTCCCTGGATCATCACCGAGACGAGAACCGTGATGAGCGACGCGCCCAGGAGCACGAGTGTCGCGACCACGAAGAAGGAGCCTGCCGAGGAGAAGTCACTCAGCAGGTCTTCCAGGTCAGTGCTGGAACCATAGAAACTGCTGACGCGGGAGTTGAGCAGCATGTCATTGAGCATGAACAGGATCGTGATCGGCATCAGTGGAATGACCGACTGGGTGCCAAGCTTGAGCATGTCGGTGAAGGTGCATCGCACATTGAGCACAACACGCGTCAACGCCGCAGCCACCACAGTGAGCAGCAACGCCGCTCCGCCAAACAGGATGAGCGCCTTGAAGAAGTTCCCGACGCTGGTGAATTGGTAGGTCAGGGTGATCACGACGGCGGCCAGGATGATGCCATATGTGACCCAGGCATAGCCGTCCTTGATGGTCGCATCGATGGACGTCGGGTGCAGCCATGCCTGCTTCAGGTGTGCCCAGTAGCCCTTGCTGTGCGCCACGAAGGCGCTGTCAGCCGCGGGCTGGACGGGGGCGGTCATCATCAGTGGCTGACCAGCCATCTGGGGCTGCTGCCCGAAGAACTGTTGCTGGCTGGCGAATTGCTGGGCGCCCACGGGTTGTTGTTGACCGAAGGCTTGCTGTTGCCCGGGGGCGGCCGATGGCTGGCCCATCAGCGGCAGCTGGGGCATAGTCGCCTGCTGCGGCGGCACTGGCGAGGCTTGTCCACCCCCCTGGGGACCGGATTCCGTGAAGGTCGGGGCTGCCTGCAGCGGTCGAGCGGCACCATCGGCCACGGCGCGCTGGAACTCGGCCTCAGTGGGCGCACGGCCGTTGAGCAGCTGGAAGTAGTCCCTCCAGTCCTGGGCACTCACGGCCGGGGAGGTTGCCGGGCCGGACGCCTTGTCCCCCACCGGCGTCGTGGAGTCAGGGGAAGCGGCGACGGAAATGGTCGGCTCGGCATCCGGCGAGTCCGTCGTGGACGATGGGGCACCGGAGGACTGTGTGTCAGACGTCGGGGTCGGCGATGATGCCCCTGCCGCTGCCGTGTCGTTCCCGGCTCTGGGCAGGTTGGCCCCGCCCAGATCGGCTCCGCGCAGATCGACCCCGCAGACGGGGCACGTCACATCGTCGTCACTGACCGGCGACCCACAATTGGGACACACCAACACACGCCCGTTCGCCTCACTCATCAATCCAGCCTTCCCTGCGCACGCTCTTGATTCGGGGTACAGCGACGAAGGACCTGGTTCGCACACAGGCAAGGCTGTGAATGACAGCACGAATCTAGCTTTCGCCTGTGCGGAGACTATCAGGGGAAATAGGGGGAAAGCAGCGTTATCCGAGGGTTATCGCACGGTTGGTGGATCTGCTCGGCGCTGGCTGCGCAAGGGCATGCCGCCCCGTCGCGCACCCCTCCCCACGGGGTGGGGCGTGGCCCGGAACCGAATCGCGAAGCCGCGCAGGCCTGACGAACCAGCAGGACCAACCGGGACTCAGCGTTGGCCCGAGATCTCCGTGTGATGGCGCACGACCTCGGAGACGATGAACGCCAACAGCTTCTGGGCGAACTCCGGATCGAGATGGGATTCCTCCGCGAGGGCGCGCAGACGATCGATCTGCACCTGCTCGCGGGTCGGATCCGACGGCGGGAGTCCGAGCTCGGCCTTCAACTCCCCCACCTGTTGGGTGATCTTGAAGCGCTCGGCCATGATGTGGATGACGGCAGCGTCAAGGTTGTCGATGCTGTCGCGCATCCGTGCCAGCTCGGCTGGCACGGGCTTCGGCTCACCGGTCATGTCGTCACCGTCCGTGTGCTCACCCATGGGAAAAAGGTTACCGATCCGCCTCACCGGGTCAGCGGATGACCAGCTCGATGCGTTGGAACTCCTTGACGTCCTGATAGCCGGAGCTGGCCATCGAGCGACGCAACGCCCCCACGAGGTTCATCGTGCCGTCGGTCACCGAGCTGGGGCCGACCACGACCTCCTCCAGGCTGCCCACCGAATCGTAGTGCACGCGACGTCCGCGCGGCAGCGTCTGGTGCCAGGCCTCCGCGCCCCAGTGCCAGCCCTTGCCGGGAGCCTCCTTGGCGCGGGCGAGCGGGCCACCGATCATGGCGGCATCGGCGCCACAAGCCAGGGCCCTGGCGATATGGCCGGAGGTGCCCATGGCGCCGTCAGCGATCACGTGCACGTAGCGACCACCGGACTCGTCAAGGTAGTCGCGGCGCGCCTCGGCGACATCCGCGATGGCCGATGCCATCGGCACCTCGATGCCCAACACCTGGCGGGTGGTGGACGATGCCGCGCCCCCAAAGCCGACGAGCACGCCGGCTGCACCGGTGCGCATCAGGTGCAGGGCGGTCTGGTAGCTGGCACAACCGCCGACGATCACGGGCACGTCGAGGTTGTAGATGAACTTCTTGAGGTTGAGGGGCTCCCCCGAGCTGGCGACATGCTCGGCCGACACGGCCGTGCCACGGATCACGAAGAAGTCGACGTTGGCCTGCTCGACCACCGAGATGTATTCCTGCGTGCGCTGGGGCGACAGGGATCCGGCCACCGGCACCCCGGCCTCGCGCACCTGCGCCAGCCGCTCGGCGATCAGTTCGGGCTTGATCGGCTCGGAGTACATCTCCTGCATGCGACGCGTGGCGCGCACCTGGTCGGAGATCGTGGCAAGTTCCTCATACAGCGGGGTCGGATCGTCGTAGCGCGTCCACAGGCCCTCCAGGTTGAGCACCCCCAGACCACCGAGCTTGCCGAACGCAATGGCGGTCTCCGGGCTCATCACCGAGTCCATGGGCGCAGCCATCAGAGGGAAGTCGAATTCCACCGCATCGATCTTCCACGACAGGTTCACCAGCTCGGGATCGCGGGTGCGCCGCGAGGGCACGATCGCCACATCATCCAGCGAGAAGGCCTTGGCAGCACGCTTGCTGCGCCCGATGTCGTACATGAAGCTCTCCGATCCCGCGACGGGCCCGCCCCGGCGCAGCTCCTGAGTCTACTGGTGAAGGGCTGGGGCCGGCAGCAGCGCCCGAAGCAGCCCGGACGCATGAGTGCCCGGGACAATGTCCCGGGCACTCATGGCTATTCAGCTCAATGGGTTACTGGTGCGTCGAATAGTTCGGCGCCTCAACGGTCATCTGGATGTCATGCGGGTGGCTCTCGCGCAGGCCGGCAGAGGTGATGCGCACGAACTTGCCGCGCGACTGCAGCTCCTCGATGGTGCGGGCCCCCGAGTAGAACATCGACTGGTGCAGGCCACCGATCAGCTGGTACACCACCTGGCTGAGCGGACCGCGGTAGGGTACCTGACCCTCGACGCCCTCGGGCACGATCTTGTCGTTGCTGGTGACATCGGCCTGGAAGTAGCGGTCCTTCGAGTAGCTCATGTGGCGTCCTCGGGTGGCCATCGCGCCCAGCGAGCCCATGCCGCGGTACTGCTTGAACTGCTTGCCGTTGATGAAGACGAGCTCTCCGGGACTCTCGTCGCAACCGGCCAGCAGGGAACCGAGCATCACGGTGCTGGCACCTGCCACGATCGCCTTGGCGATATCACCCGAGTACTGCAGCCCGCCGTCACCGATCACCGGCACGCCGAAGGGGCGACAGGCCCTGGCCGAATCGTAGATCGCGGTCACCTGCGGCACGCCCACACCGGCCACGATGCGGGTGGTGCAGATGGAGCCCGGTCCCACGCCCACCTTCACGGCATCGACACCGGCCTCGCACAACGCCTTGGCGGCGTCATAGGTTGCCACATTGCCACCGATCACGTCGACGCCCGCAGCGGCCTTCTCGGCCTTGAGCTTGCGGATGAAGTCCATCTCGGCCTTCGAATGGCCGTGGGCGGTGTCGACGACGATCACGTCGACCCCCTCGTCCACCAGGGCCATCGCACGCTCCCAGGCATCACCGAAGACGCCCACGCCGGCACCGACCCGCAGGCGGCCCTGCGGGTCCTTCGCGGCCAGCGGGTATTGATCGGACTTCACGAAATCCTTCAGGGTGATGAGGCCCTTCAGGCGGCCCTGGTCGTCAACCAGGGGGAGCTTCTCGATCTTGTTGGTGGCCAACAGCTTGAGTGCGTCGTCGGGCTTGATGCCCACCGGGCCGGTGACCAGCGGCATCTTGGTCATGATCTCGCGCACCGGGCGCTTCGGATCGGTCTCGAAGCGCATATCGCGATTGGTGATGATGCCGAGCAGCTTGTCGTCGGCGTCGATCACGGGCACGCCGCTGATGTGGAAATTGCCACACAGTTCGTCGGCCTCGGCCAGCGTGGCTTCCGGGCCGATGGTGATGGGCTCAACCACCATGCCGGCCTCGGAGCGCTTCACCCGATCGACCATGTGCGCCTGGTCGTCGATCGACAGATTGCGGTGGATGATGCCCAGACCGCCCTCGCGCGCCATCGCGATGGCCATGCGGCTCTCGGTGACGGTGTCCATCGCGGCCGACAGCAGCGGCGTCTTCAGACGGATGTTGCGGGTGATCTGTGCGCTGGTGTCAACCTCGGAGGGAATCACATCGGACTCGCTGGGCTGAAGCAAGACATCATCGAAGGTAAGGCCCAGTGGAGCGAAGGTCTCCGGAACTCCTGCTGCGTTCAGTCCATCTGCCATTGAATGAGCCCTTTCGTTTGACCTGAGGATGGACGCATTCTAGCTGTACTTCCCCGTGACGTTGTGAACGCGGGCTGAGGGAGTCTGGCCGCCG
>OLOA01002678.1_pt1 | contig 15699 bp, 10 predicted proteins | sample 1672201 | NCBI WGS metagenome assembly OLOA01 (sample SAMEA3136658, study PRJEB25190) | human gut metagenome
GGGCTTTCCGATCGCCCCCTTGACCCCTTCGGTTCACACTACCGTAGTTGGTTTTTTATCGTTGCAAGGAGAATTGCATCCTCAACATCGCAGCGAAAACCATTATAGAGATAGCAAGAGGCTTTCCCCCTCACTTCTCCATCTCCATGACTCTCCGCTTAAACACCGCCCGCCCGTGGTTTTTCTTGTCCGTGCGGAAGAGGCTCAGCGTCTTTTCCAGCACCGCAATGTCAATCGGCTTGGAGAGGTGCATGTCCATGCCCGCATCCAAACTCTGCTGAATGTCGTCCGCAAAGGCGTTCGCGGTCATGGCGATAATCGGAATCGTCCTGCCGACGGGGTTGTCGCTGGCGCGGAGGGCGCGCGTCGCTTCGTAGCCGTTCATCACGGGCATCTGCACGTCCATCAGGATAACGTCGTAGTCGCTGGGGCGGACGTGGTCGAACGCCTCCACCAACTGCTTGCCGTCGCTGTAAATCGTGCAGGTCGCGCCCTGCATGTGCAGCAGTTCTTCCAGAATTTCCGCATTCAGCGGATTGTCCTCCGCGCAGAGCAGCCGCATCCCGTTCAGCACCGATGTGCCGTCCACGTTCCCGATATTGCCGAATTCCGTACGCAGTTTCGCCATCTCGTTCTCCAGATTGGAGAGGAAGAACGGCAGCGGCACAAAGCCGTCCAGCCCACAGGCGCTGATGATATCCAGCACTTCCTCGCGCTGCCCCGCCTGCATACAGAATACAAAAATCGGCTTCCCGGCGGCCTCGCGCATCTGGCGAACCAGAGGGCGCAGCATCTCCGGCGCGCGGTACTGGCAGGACAAAAGCACTACGTCCACATCCTCCTGCCGCAGGATGCTCACCGCGTCTTCAGGGTGCTCGACCGCCTCCGCCGTCACGGGTGTGTGTTCCAAGGCATCCTGCACGTCCGCCACGCGCCCCGGCGCATAGCCGACCAGCAGCAGACGGCAGTCCTTCACCGTGTGCGCGCGGTCATCCGCTTGTGCGTCCACCTTGAACTCCAGCAGCACTTCGAAGCGGCTGCCTTCGCCCGGCGCACTCTCGACGTTAATCACGCCGCCCATCATGTCCACAATGCTTTTGGTGATTGCCATGCCCAGCCCGGTACCCTGCACCTTGTTCGTCACGGAATCCTCCGCACGGGTGAACACGTCGAACAGGTGCTTCTGGAACTCCTCCGTCATGCCGATGCCGTTGTCCTTGACCACAAAGGCATATTTCACATACGAATGCCCGCTGCGGGACACCTCGCGCACATCAAGGCTGATTTCGCCGCCCTGCTGGGTGTACTTGACCGCGTTGGATAGGATGTTCAGCAGCACCTGCCGCAGACGGGTCGCATCGCCGATGAAATTCTCGTGGTGAATCTGGCTCGCGCGGACGATAAAGTGCTGCCCGCGCTGGCGCGTCTGCGGGCGAATGATGGCTTCAATCTGCTCAATCTGCTCAGCAAGATTGACTTCATCCATGCGCAGCGTCACCGCGCCGCTCTCGATTTTGGACATGTCCAGCACGTCATTAATCAGCCCCAACAGATGCTCGCTGGATGTATGCAGCTTGTCGATATACGCCTGCAGCTTCTCCGGATTGTTCAGGTCGTGCTGCATCAGGTTCGTCAAGCCGATGATAGCGTTCATGGGGGTGCGGATGTCATGGCTCATATTCGTCAGGAACGCCGTCTTGGATACGTTGGCGGATTCCGCCAGTTTCAGCGCATCCACCGCCGCCTGACGCGCCCGATCCAGCTCCGCGTTCGCCTGTGCAAGCGCCTGCGCGTTCTCCGTCTCCACGGCGTAGCGCTCCCGGTTCTGCATCGCTGTCAACAGGAAGTACATTGCCCCCACCGTCAGCAGCAGCAAGACGAAGAACGCAATGTTGACTATCAGCGTAATCGAATCCACCATTGCGCGCGCACCGGCAGCGACCTCCACCCCCGGCACAAGGAACAGCATCGTCCAGTCGCATCCGGTTAGGCGCTTCATGCACAAGAAATACTGTGTTTTGTCCACCAGCACATCGGTGCAGGTGAAATGATTGTCGGATGCTTCAAGTTCCGTCAGACAGTTATCAAAATTGCCCGCGTGCGGGTAACGGAGCGTCCGCAGCGCCGGGTAAATGTTCCGTCCCAGAAAGTTGATGTTCTCATCCGCCGCGTCGGAATACATCTTCACGCCGTCGCTGATGACGACATAGGTGCTGTTCTGCGTGTGAAATGCGCTGCTGCGGAAGAACGGCGTCAGGCTGCTCATGCCCTTGAGCAGCACCAGATGCGTGATGCGGATGCTCTTTTCCTCCATCGCAACCGTCAGCGGCTGCATGATGGGCAGGGAAAAGACCATTTGATTTTCATCGCCGCCCCTGCCGCGAATAAGGAAACACTGTCGCCCCGTCATGCCAAGCGTATCGGTAAATTCGCAGGGCATCCGCTCTCCCGCCGCGTTAATCAGGTTTCCGCTTTCGTCAATCGCAAGGAATCGCAGGGCGCTGTCCTGCGACATCAGCTGATTCTGTGTCGCCTGAAGCAGCTGCACGAGTGCCTCCTGTGTCGTCGGGGCGTAGAAAGCTACGGACCTATCCATTACAGTCAGGAAATTCCACTGCTGTTCCAGCGTGATGGAGAGCTTCTCGTACATTTGCGACGTAATTTCCGTCAGCTGATTCTGGCTTTCGCGGTAGAGTTCTTCGCGCGTATAGCGGGTGAAAAAGCGCATCCCAAGGAAAATGAGCGCAAATAAAACAACGCCGACCAGCACCAGCATCGGCAGTTTGCTGTGGGTCAGGCGCTGGCGAATCGACGCTTTCGCAGCTTTCATGCGCTCATCCCCCTGCGTCATGTGTTTTCCGCGCCTCCAAACGGGCACTGCCGCTTTTTCCCGCAGCGCCCGTGCAGACAGATGGACAATATCATCTTTATTATACCATTGAGGACATTCCATGTCAAGGCACAAAGAAGCGGCGATGGTCATTTTCCACCGCCGCCGAGGGATTATTCCGTCCAGCTGTACACCCATTCGCCCTGCTGGTTGATGTAGCCGTATTGGGTCGTGCCGTCGTCCTGCACCATTCCCACATACGCTAATTCGCCGTAAAATTGCGTCACAAAGCTGAATTGCAGCGGAATCGCCAGTTCGCCGCTTTCGTCGAGATACCCTGCCAGCCTCGTGCCGTCTATATCGTACACTGCCTGCAAGCCCGACGGGAAATACACGTCCGGCTGGTCGTATTCCGGGAATGTCCACTTCGCTTCGCTGATGATTTCGCCCTGCATGTTCACCCAACCGCAGCGGCGCTGTCTGCCCTTCTCCACGACGTACATGCACAAGCCGTTCTCCTCCGGCGTCCACAGCCGCACGATATTTTCGCCTTGCAGGGTGAACAACTCCTCGCCCGCCACGCTGTACATCGTGAAGCTGTGTTCGCCCGTCGGCAGCACATAGCAGCCGTGACGGACGTGGGCATAGTGCGTATCCGTCGTGCGCATCACAACTTTCCCCGTTTGGTCGATGACACCATAAGTGCCGTCGGTCAATTCAACCTCCGCATAGCCATCCTCAAACTCGAAGGTATACGCAAACTGCGGTTCAATCACCACTTCGCCGCTTGTATTACAATAGCCGTATAAGCCGTTCTCGTCCACCACCTCAAACAGCCCGCCGCTAATCACGGTATCGCAGTTCGCCGCATTGATGCCCTCCGGCAGGGGATATTCCTTCCCCGTTTCGTCCAGCAGCAGCGTCTGCACAATGTTGTAATCATCGTCCCAGAATGTGACAACGGCATACCCGTCATAAAAATTGGAACCCATGTTGTCCGAATCATACTTTGCCGGAATCACCATTTCGCCCGTATCGCGGCTGACATAGCCCCACTTGCCGGTTTCGTCTGCCACGGCAATCAAGCGGCTGTTCGACTCCCTATGATTCACGCCCCGCCACTTCAAGCCGCTGTAAACACCGCTCTGCACATCAAAGAAGCCTTCCAGCCATTCCGTGCCGAGACTGTTTTTCCCCGTCGCCTTCTTGTATAGCAGCCAAATGCCCGTTTCGCGTCCGCCGTAATAGAAGCCATCATAGCCGCTGTCTGTCACTACATTCTCATCCAGCAGCAGCACAATTTCGCCATCGCGGTTCGCGAACCCCTCCCGGTCGCCCTGCTGAATCCACGCATAATTGCCCCGGAAGTCGCCCGCACTGTCGAATTTCGGCGGAATCACCCAGTTCCCCATCTCGTCGATGTGTCCCCACAAGCCATTGTCGCCTTTCGCGGCGTACCAATACCCCTCCGCTGACGCGCAGCCTAACAGCATCAGCAGGCACAGTATCCCGCACAACAGTTTCTTCATGCGTTTTCCCTCCTATGGTGATTTCTGCCTTCATGATACCAGCAAAGAGGCTGTTCCGCAAGCGTTCCGACGCATTTGTTACAATTGAAAAAAGCAGGAAGAACGAATCCCCCTGCCCATATTGATTGGTTACTCTGCCAGCAGCGGCGCGACAAGCCCTTCCAGCACCGTCAGCGTCACCGACCCGACCTTGTTGTACACGATTTTCCCGTCCGCATCGACAATCACCGTCATCGGCAGCTGCGTCGAGCCGCCCAGCGACTTAATCACCGCGCCCGTCTTGTCCAGCGCGAACGGCATATCAAGTTTCTCCTTCGCGAGGAACTTGTCCACATCGTCCGTCACGAGGTTCGAGTGAATCGCCACCAGCGAGATTTCGTCGCCGTACTCCGCGTACAGCTCCGCAAAATACGGCAGCTCTGCCACGCACGGCGTGCACCACGTCGCCCAGAAGTTGATGACCGTCACTTTCCCATTCTGCGCCGACAGCGTAAATTCGCCGCCTTCTTCCCCGTACAGCGGAACCGTGAAATCAGGGCATTTCATGCCGACTTCACAGCCCACGGGCGTGTCGTCTTCCTTTTCGGGCAGCAGCGGCTTTACCAGCCCTTCGAGGACATCCAGCGTCACCGACCCGACTTTGTTGTACACGATTTTCCCGTCCGCATCGACAATCACCGTCATCGGCAGCTGTGTCGAGCCGCCCAGCGATTTAATCACCGCGCCCGTCTTGTCCAGCGCGAACGGCATGTCAAGGTTCTCCTTCGCGAGGAACTTGTCCACATCATCCGTCACGAGATTCGAGTGAATCGCCACCAGCGAGATTTCGTCGCCGTACTCCGCATACAGCTCCGCGAAATACGGCAATTCCGCCACGCACGGCGTACACCATGTCGCCCAGAAGTTGATGACCGTCACTTTCCCCTTCTGCGCCGACAGCGTAAATTCGCCGCCTTCTTCGCCATACAGCGGAACCGTGAAATCAGGGCATTTCATGCCGACTTCGTAGCCAACGGGCGTATCGTCGTCCGGCGCTTCCGTGGCTTCGGGCGCAAGCGTTTCCGTCGCGGCGGGCTGACTTACCGGTTCTTCCACCGTGTCCGCCTTGTTTACCTGCCACATTACCACGCCCAGCACTACCAGCGCCGCCGTCCACGCCGCCATCACGCGGATGCGGCGGTTCGTGCGCTTTTTGTTGTCTTCCGGCTGCGGTTCTTCGCCCGGCTTCATCGGCTGCACTTCGTTCGCTTTCAGCGTAATTTTGCCCATTTTCATGCTGATGGCCTTCGTCGGGCAAACGTCCACGCACGATGCGCAGTGGATGCACTCATGGTCGCCCACATGCCGAATATCCATCTTGCAGTGCGCCACGCAGCGCCCGCAGTTCGTGCATTTGCTCTTCTCGACCTTCACGCCGAGAATCGACACACGCGCGAGCAGCCCGTAAATCGCCCCCAGCGGGCAGAGAAAGCGGCAGAACGCGCGGTAGAAGAACACGCACGCCAGCAGAATCGCCACCATGATGACGAATTTGCGCGTAAAGAGGATGTTGAGGATGGAGAACTTGCCCGCATTGACCGGGTTTGCCAGCAAGCCCATTGCACCCTCGAACGTCCCCGCCGGGCAGATGTACTTGCAGAAGCCCGGCACGGGATACTGCTGCAGGCTGTACGCCAGCGGGATGATGACCACGAACACCGCCAACAGGACGTATTTGAGATACGACAGCGCATGGGTGAAGCGGCTCTTCTTCACCTTCGGCGTCGGAATTTTGTAGAACAATTCCTGAATCAGCCCCAGCGGACAGAGCCAGCCGCAGATGGTGCGCCCCAAAATCAGCCCGTAGAGCATCAGAATGCCCAGAACGTAGTACGGCGCGCGCTTATCCGAGGAGGCCAGCGCGTTTTGCAGCGCCCCCAGCGGACATGCGCCAATCGCGCCCGGACAGGAGTAGCAGTTGAACCCCGGCACGCAAAAGTTCTTGATGCCGCCGGTGTAGATGTCGCCCTTGATGAATCCCTTCACATAGGCGTTGTAGAGCAGGGCGGCGTAAACCTGTATGAGCCGCCGGGTGGTGGGCTTATGGGCGCTCCACCATGCCGCAAATTTCTTAGCCAAGGCCGATACACTCCGTACAAATATTGATTGCCTTCACCAGCACATCGAACATGCCGCCGTTCATCACACCCAGCACAATCAGCGCCACCGCCGCCGCCGCGATGATCACGCGGATGACGTTCCTGCCCGTCGTCTTTTCTGAAGCGGCTGCATCCGGCTTGCGCTTCTGGGCGCTCCTGCGCAGTTCCAATTCCTTCATCAACAGGCGGAAATTCCACTGCTCAGCCGCCATCAGGAGGATGAACGCCAGCCCAATCCACGGGAACGTTTCAATCGCCATCTGGCGCACGACGACTTCCAAATCACGCGAGGCAAAATTCGACCAGTCCAGCAGGAATCGCCCCGCCATGCCCCCGCAAATCAGGCACAGAATCGCTGCGCCGCACCATACGCCGATGCGCTGTTTCTTCACTTTGCGGATTTCGTCCGTCTCCTCCGTCCGCGCACGCAGCATCAGCAGCTGATTCTCCACCGGCGCGCGAAGCGATTCCTTCTGCTCCGGCTTGCCCGCGATGATGTTTACCGCCAGCAGCGCCAGAAAGACCCACACGCTCCACGCAATCGAGGCGAAGTGCGCCGTGACAATTTCCCGACTGTAAATATCGTGAATCCGCAGCCCGTTTTCGCCCATGTTTTCCGGCGCGATGCCTTCATGATAGATGGTCACGCACTGCCAAATCAGCAGCGCCGCCATCAGCACCGCCGCCGCGCTCAGCAGCCACTGAAGCATGATGCGCACCGAGCGTTTGCTCTCTGCCTTCATTCCGCGTTCCTCCCACTTTGCCGGACGCGCAGTACGCCCGGAACGCTACTGGCTCCATTATAGTGCAGCAAAGGGGATGCGTCAAACAATTCATCGGACTTTTGCTGTTTCTTTTCCGTTTTTCCGATTGGAAGCTGGCGGCATTGTGAAAAAATCATCAATTTTTGTCCATTTCGCGCCGTCCGCTCTTGCTTTTCCGCATCATCTGTGATACCATAAACGCACAGGCTGCTTGTTCAGCCCTTCACCATGAAGGAGGAAATATATAATGGGTTTTCTGGCAGGAAAGACAGCGATTATTACCGGCGCGGGCTATGCGAAGCTCAGCAACGGCCGCTGCGGTTCGATTGGCTACGGCATTGCGACTGCTTACGCCAAGGAAGGCGCAAATCTGGTCATCACGGGCCGCAACGTGAAGAAGCTGACCGACGCGAAGGAAGAACTGGAACGCCTCTATGGCGTAAAGGTGGTGTGCGTGCAGGCGGACGTGAATGACAGCGCGGACAACGAGGCTGTTGTGAACAATGTCGTCAAGCAGGCGATTGACACCTTCGGTCGCATCGACGTGCTGATTAACAACGCGCAGGCTTCCGCATCCGGCGTTCCGCTGGCTGACCATACCACCGAGCAGTTCAATCTCGCACTGTATTCCGGTCTGTACGCCACGTTCTATTATATGAAGGCGTGCTACCCCTACCTGAAGGAAACGAAGGGTGCTGTCATCAACTTCGCCTCCGGCGCGGGCCTGTTCGGCAACTATGGGCAGTGCGCGTATGCCGCGGCAAAAGAAGGCATTCGCGGCCTGACCCGCGTTGCCGCCACCGAATGGGGCAAGGATGGTATCAACGTCAACGTCGTCTGCCCGCTGGCATGGACGACGCAGCTGGAGAACTTCCAGAAGGCATATCCCGAGGCGTTCAAGGCGAATGTCAAGATGCCCCCGATGGGTCACTACGGCGACTCCGAGGTAGAAATTGGCCATGTGTGCGTCCAGCTGGCTTCCCCGGACTTCAAATTCATGTCCGGCGAAACCATCACCCTCGAAGGCGGCATGGGTCAGCGCCCTTAACCACTCGCATCTTTGCTCCCTTCTGCGCACCGCGGAAGGGAGTTTTTTGTCCCCCAGTGGAGGTCTTTTCGCATGAACACCGACCGAATCGCGTATTTCCTCGCCGTCGTCCGCGAAGGCAGCTTCTCCGCCGCTGCGAAGAACATGTACGTCTCCCAGACCGCCATCAGCCAGCAGATTGCGTCGTTGGAAAAAGAAATGGGCTGCGCGCTGTTCCACCGCCTGTCCACCGGCGCAGTGCTGACCGACCAAGGCGAGCAATTTCTCCCCTACGCCGAGCGCCTGATGGGGATTCAGCTCGAATTGCAGGACGCTTTCGCCGATGCGCACCGTGTGAGCGCCATCCACATCGGCTACAACGGGCCGCTGGAAAAAGAACTGATTGTCGATGCGTACCTTTCCCTGCATCCGCGCCTGCCCAATTTGGTGATTCACCCGCTGTACCTCTCGCTGACGGCCATGTCCGACGCCCTCTATCGCGGGCAATGCGACATGGTGCTGACGCTTCCCGGCGAAATCGACCAGCGGAACACCTATCAGGAGGTACTCTACGATGTGCCGATGATTGCCGCCGTTTCTGAAGCGTCGCCATTAGCGGAAAAGTCGGTTGTGTCGCTTTCTGATTTACGCGCGCATCCGTTGATTCTGCTTGCCCCCGACCAATCGCGCAGCGGGCGCGGCGCGATTCACGACTGGGCGCAGAATCTGGGATTTTCGCATCCGTCGATTATTTATGCGGATTCGGCAGATATGCAAATTTTGATGGTTTCGCTGAATCTGGGGATTTCCTTCTTTCCAGCGAGAAAGCCATCCTATTTCAAAGGCGTGAAGCTGATTCCGATGACAGAGGATATTGGACATCATCGGTCGGTGCTGGTGTGCAGACGGCTGACACCGGCGATTCGGATGATTCGGGACTGCATGATAGAGGAAATGAAGAAGGGCTAAACACGCGGAAAGAGTATGGCGAAACGCTCAACTCAATCGCGCGGAGTCCAGCGGAGACGACCAAAGTGTTTTCTAATCGTCCCCTTGACCCCTTGGGTCGCCACTATCAAAATTGACTTGTTCCGCAGTACAATGAATCACCCCATCCCCGCACTCAAAAAAGCACCAGCCCTTCGCAGCATTTGCCGCTTCGGTCTGGTGCCATTTTTATCAACCGGTTACTGCTGGTTTGCCGCGTTTTCACCCGCAATGCGGCCCATCGACAGCGCGTTCAGGAAAGACGAACCGGACATGTAGACCAGATCGTACAGCGCGCCGTTGGAGGCTTCGCCCGCCGCGTACAAGCCACCGATGACCGTGCCGTCCGCACGAAGCACCTGCGCGGAGGTGTCCGTCACAACGCCGCCAATCGTGCCTGTGTACTGAGGCGCAATCTGCACCGCGTAGAACGGGCCAACCGTCGCGAAATTCATGAAATCCACGCGCGCGCCGAACGCCGCATCCACGCCGGTTTCCTTCGCCGCATTGTAGACCGCGATGCAGTCAAGGAACGCCTGCTTATCAAAGCCCAGCTTGTCCGCCAGCTCTTCAAGCGTGTCCGCAGAGGTCACTGCCGGGTCATCAACGTTGTTCGCCAAAATCGCCGCATAGTCCTCGCGGTCAGAGCCGTAGATGCAGTAATACGGCGCCGCATGACGGTAAATCAGGCTCGGATAATTCAGGGAATGGCAGTATTCATTGACGAAGCGGACACCCGTGTTGTCCACAATCGGCGCCTGACTCCACGGGCCGCCCAGAGAGGTCAGCTCCGCGTTCGTGCCGTCGCCCACAACGTAGGACATGCCCAGACGTGCGCCCTTCTCATAGACCGCCGCGCCGATGGCCTCCGCCATCAGGATTCCCTCGCCAGTCTGACCTGCGGAGCCATAGAAGTACGCCACCTGCGCCGCGTCAACGGGCGTGAAGCGTTCCATCATTTCCTGATTGTTGCCGAAGCCGCCAGTCGCCAATACCGTGCCCTTGGCGTAGATGTTGAAGGTCTGACCGTCCTTTTCGACCGTCGCGCCGATGCAGTTGCCATTTTCGTCGGTCAGCAGCGCTGTTGCCTTCGTCTCCAGCCAGTATTCCACGCCCAGCTCCTGATTCTTCGCATAGAGCAGGTCGGTGGGCTTGCCGTTGGAGGCATAGTGGAAGCGATCCACGCCCTCAATCAGGTCGAAGCTCATCGGACGGCCGAACTCGAAGCCGTTCTCCTCCAGCCAGTCAATTAGGCCCGCCGCCTGACCCACCACGAAGCGGATGCGGTCTTCATCCATGCCGCTGTCTTCGCGGAAATATTCGTTGTGGTTGTATTCCACCCACAGATCGACGTAGGCTTCACAGGTATCTTCGATGCCGTACTTCTTCTGCTCGGAGGATTCCGGCGCCGCAATGCCGCCGCCCGCCATCGCGGACGTGCCGCCGATGGTCGCCAGCTTCTCAATCGCAATGACCTTTGCGCCGGCTTCCGCAGCCGCCATCGCCGCTGCTCCGCCAGCCGCGCCCGTACCAATGACCAGCACATCGCAGGTCAGGTCGGTATAGGTTTCCTTCTCCGCCACCTCGACCTTCGCCAAGTCCGCGTTCGTCAGCCCCAGCTCCGCCAGTGCAGCCGCAGCGGCCGCTTTCACCGCGTCGGATGTCACCGTCGCCGCCGTCACGCCATCCACCTCGACGGAGTTGTTTGCCAGCATCTGCTCCGCCAGCACCTTCGCCGCCGCTCCACCGATGGAATCAGTCTGCGATGTCGCGTCGATTTCCACGTTCACCAGCTTGTCGCCGTCCACGCTCAGCGTGACCGTCACGTTTCCGCCGCCAAACCCTTCCGCCGTCGCACTCGCTGTCTTGCCCTCCGCCAGCGCCGTCGCGCAGGCCATTGTCAGCACCATACACAGGCTGAGCAGCAGCGCCGTCAGCTTCTTCATGATGAAAAACCCCTTTCCTTTTTGAATGTCCCCGTGCAGGGGAGACACCCTGGTTGCTCTTCGCAACTTTGTGAAAAATATACCATACTTCTCTCCAAAACACAAACATCAATTCAGGAAGGGGGCTATAAGGATTTCTTATACTATTTCCAGATGAAAATGCGCGGCGCAAGCAAATAGCGCAAATGAATTGGAAAATCGTATTATTTTTCTCCGCAATTTTTCCTTACCCCTGGAAAAACGCACCGCTTTATGCGTCTAATCCATTGAAATCACCATGAAAATGAAAGGAGGGCAAAGCATGGAGCAGCAATCCCCCAATGAACGCCGCTTAGAAGATTGGATGCGCACCTACGGCACCGCCATCCTGCGCACATGCTTCGTCATCCTTTCCGACGCGCGTGAAGCCGAGGATGCCATGCAGGACACCTTCCTCCGCGCCTGGCGCGCCATGGACACCTTCGAGCAGCGCAACGGCGCGAGCGTCAAAACGTGGCTGATGCGCATTGCCATCAATGTCTGCCGCGATTATCAGCGGAAACGGTGGTTTCGGCACATCGACATGCGGCACGCGCTGGAAGACTTGCCGCAGGGCATGATGACCGTGCTGCCAGAGGATCGGGAATTGATGCTGGACATCCTGCGCTTGCCCGACGACCTCAAAAAGCCGCTGATTCTCTACTATTATCAGGACATGAACCTTCAGGAAACCGCCGATGCACTGGGCATCAGCAAGTCGACGGTGCATACGCGGCTCAAAAAAGCGGAACAGGCGCTCAAACTTTCGCTGACAGGAGGTGACTGCTATGTCTGATAAACTCAAGCGGGTGCTGGATACGAATTTAGCCGGACTGCACGTCACCGACGCGCAGGTGAATGCCGTCCTGCGCCGCGTTTCGCAGGATGAACAGCGTCCGCGCGTGATTCGCTGGCAGGCCATCGCGGCGGTGCTGCTCGTGCTGGTACTGGGCGCGGGTGTCCTGCTGCAAACCGGGATTTTGTCGGACGATTCTCCGCAGCTCACTGCCGACGTCACCCGTCAGGGCGATTTCCTGACGGCGGCACAGGTGAAAAAGCTGCTGGCCAGCGCGGCGGATTTGCAGTTTTCAGTGGATGAAGAGGCGATTTCGGCGCTGATGACGCAGGTCGAAAAGGACGGTGGCTGTTCGCTCTCCACGCTGCTGGAAATTCTCTGCCCTGTGGGGTCGTCGCTGGGGCAGTGGGATATCCGCGCGCAGGTGGCGCTCAACCAGACGCTTGAAAGAATCGGCTATCAGGGGATTCTGCCGGGCATGACGCGCGAACCGCTCTCCACCGAAATCACCGCGCAGGACGCCCTTGCCCGCGCAGTTGCCTACATCCGCACCAATGACGACCCGCAGGCGGATTTCACCAATCTTGATTTCTATCGTGTAGGTATCCGCTTCCTTTCCGGTGTTTATGACGGCACCTGTGAGGGAGCGTATTACTGCGTAAATTTTGATGCGCTGGATGCGTTCGGCACGACATACGAAGTCGCGGTGAACGCGGAGGACGGCAGCATTTGCCGAATGCGGCGGGAACGCGGTGCGGGCAGCAATCACACGGCGGACGAAGTGACCCGCGGCTTCCGGCGCATTTTCGGCTACGACATGCGCGCATGGACACCCTTGCAGCTGCGTGTGTACATTCTGGCGCTTTCGCGGGCGGATCGCTCGTCAATGCAGACGGTGCATGAGCTGTTCCTGAGTGTCGGGCGCGATGGCTTCCCGGATGTTCCGGCGGAAGCGCTGACCCGCGAAGAAGCCATTGACGCCGCGCTCGCCATTCAGGGCGGTTCATCGTCCGACGTGCTGGCGGCAGAGTACCTTGCGGGCGCGTCCGGCGACTTCTGGAAGATTGCCATCCGCCAGCCGAATGCCCCCAGCGGGCAGAGCATCGTCTATCTGGAGCTGAACGGGCTGACCGGTACGCTGCTGACAACGACGTACTCCGGCAATCTCTACGGTTTGCCGCAGGAGTTTTTCCCCAGTCAGTTGCTGTCCACCCTTGACCGCACGGACTTCTCCCATGGCGTACCCGCCGTGGATGCCGAAACGGCGCAATCTGCCGCCAGCGATGCCATCCAGCGCCAATATCAGCGGAATATGGTGGAAGAAGGCTACACCTGCTTTATTGAAAGCGATTTTGAGGACACTGCAGGCGGATTCTCCTACTACACGGGCGGCGGTGTCGTGATTTTCACCAAGGATGCGCAGAACACGTCGCAGGGTGACATTTACTGGGCAGCGCTGAACTGGTACGGCGAAGTGCTGGATGTCGGCTGGAACCGCAATCCGCTGGATGCAGCGCGCTTCACGCTGCTGATGCAGGGCTATCTGCCCCCGATTTACCAGCGCGAAACCGTCCAGCAGCTGCAAGCGCTGCTGACTGGCAGCCAGACGGACGAAGCCGGTCTGCGCCAGATGGAAACGGACGGCACCCTGCCGCTGTTCAACGCCCTGCTGGCGCTGGAGGTCGTTCCTGATGCCAGCACGAAATCCACCGCCGATGATGTGACCGCTGCCGCCTTGAAATCGCTGAACGCCCATTTGTGCTATGAGAATTCCTCGTTCCTTGTTTATCGCGAGGATGGTGAGCTGATTTGGCACTTCTGGCTGTCCACCGACATGGGATACTTCCTCATGGACGTGCGCGACAGCGACTTGTCCGTGGTGGGCTCCGTACAGATTCCGAGCTTCTGCGCCCTGCGCGCCAGCATTCTGCTGCCCGTGCGCGTCTGGAACACGCTGGCGGAAAACCTGCGCGTCACCAGCTTCTACCGCGACGCGAACACGCAGCCCGGCATCGTCTACGGCATGTACGCCAATCATATTGTTCAGCGCTATGTTGATTTGTACGGCGCCAATATCCTGCGCTGGGATCAGGCAACGCTCCGTTCTTTCCAGTCCGCGATAAGCATCAGCGGCAGCTACGTCGGCGACTGGTCTGTTGCCTGCCTGTGTCAGACGATTTACCCCGACGTCCCTGACTACGCAATTTCTCAAGAGGTCGCGGCGGAATACGCTGCCCGCGCGCTGGGCGACGATGACTACTCCCTGCGCGGCGGTGTGCTGATTGACCCCGGCGAGGGCGACCCCATCTGGAAAGTGACGCTGGATTACCCCGACGGGCGCAGCTTCAACGCGGAAGTGGACTGCCGGACAGGCGCAATTCGGACGCTCCGCCAGCAGGACACGCGCGTCATGCCCTTCTACACGGACTACCTTGATTTCCCTGATGACGGGGAATACTGGTTCCGTAATTTTGTGCTGGATGAAGTTATCGAGCAAGTACGGACGCAAATGACTGGTCGATACGGCAATAACGTCTGATTGCATCAAGCGACGATTTTGCTATTTTTCTGACAAGTTTGTCTGGACAAACCGACATTGCTGCGCGTATAATAGTGTTGCTGGCAGAAATTCTGCCAAGTTTCGCAAAAAAGAGGTTGGCTCCTATGAAAAAGTTTTTCGCACTGCTCCTGTCCATCATGCTGCTGTCCACGGCTGCGCTGGCTGAAGTCAAAATCGGTCAGGTTGAGTATGCCGCGCATGGCACGTCCTGCTTCGCTGTGCTGACCGTCGCGATGGATGGCGACACCATCGTTGCCGCGCACATCGACGAGTTCCAGTTCATGGATGCCGCCACGGCGGAAGGCGTTCCGAACTCCGACGCTTCCTTCGGTCAGAACTATCCCGAAGGCAAGGTGCTGGCTTCTAAGGTTGTGAACGACGGCCTGTACAGCACCAACATGACGACCAAGGCGGGCGCAACCACGCCGCTGGGCGTGAGCTACAACGCCATCGAAGCTTTCGTGACCGGCAAGACCATCGCCGAACTGGAAGCTGCCATTGAAGGCAAGACCAAGGAAGAAATGGTGGACGCCGTCTCCAGCAGCACGCTGGTGGATACGCTGGGCTATGTGCAGGGTCTGCTGGCCGCTGCCAAGGCTGCGAACAACCAGACCGGCTACTACACCGTCTACAACAAGACCGGCGAAACCGTGAAGGAAGTCAGCATTACCATCAACGCGACCGGCGAAAAGTTTGTCATGGCGACGGACGTTCCGGCTGATGCGGTGAAGGTGATTGTCTTCTCGATGGACGGCGCGCTGGAAGGTCACAATGCGCTGACCTTCGCTTTCACGACCGAGAGCGGCTATGAAGGCTCTTTCGCAACGCTGAGCGTCGAAACGGCTCCCATCACGATGCTGTCCGCCGATGCCATGACCGGTGCGACGCAGATTTCCTTCTTTGCGCCTGCTGCGGAGTAATTCCCCCTCGATTGCATCAAAAAAACGGGTACTGTGTGAGGACGAAATCTTCCACAGTACCCGTTTTTATTTTTCAAATAAGAATGCCAAGGTGGCGTAGATGAATGGTTCTTCACGGAATCTTGGGGGAAGAGCAGCTTGGAGGCGCGTCTGCGGACGCGCAAAGTTACTGGCAGGGACGCTT
>OLOA01002680.1_pt1 | contig 15692 bp, 15 predicted proteins | sample 1672201 | NCBI WGS metagenome assembly OLOA01 (sample SAMEA3136658, study PRJEB25190) | human gut metagenome
TGCCATCATCCGACAGGGTTCTCCTGTCAACAAATGGCACTTTACAGAGAGGGGGGACGCACCCTTGAAACGCCTGATCCTGTTGATGCTCCTGCTGGCCGTGGCCCTGTCCGCAGCCGCCTGCGGCCCTGTTTCCGGCACCGGCGACGCGTCCCCTCCGCCGGAGGACTCACAGGCCGTCCCCGCCGTACCGGAAACGGAGGTCTGGACGCGGCAGCACAGATCCGTCTGGGGCAGTGAGCCTGTCACCGTCAGCGCCGATTTCGAACGCATCTCCGGCGCCGCGTCCCACGGCATGACCGCGGGGCAGGAGCTGCTGCTGCTGGACTTCATGGACTGCTATTATCAGTCCGTTACCCGGCTGCAGGTCATCGACTGCACCGACCTGTTCACGGACCGCGCCCAGTCCGACTACCACAGGACCGTCTGGCGCACGCTGGCGGAGATCCGCCTGCGGGCGCCCATCGACCTCCACGCCGGCTCGTACAGCTATTCCCTGCGCTGCACGGACCTGACGCAGGACGGCGACACGGCGGAGCTGACGCTGCTGGAGAGCAGCGTGGTCTACTTCAACGGCCTGAACGGCCTGCCCTCGGAGCAGTGGAACGTGCAGCACACCTTCCGGCTCCAACGCATCACCGGCGACCGCTGGCGCATCGCGTCCCACGACTCCGACGATAACCCCTATTACAGCGCCGACTACGACCCTGCCACCGATACGGATCGCCACCTGCCCCAGCTCCTTGCCTGCATCGAGGCGCGGGAGAGCGGCCCGCGGGAGCTCTGGACGCCGCCGGTCACGTGGGATCACGACTACGACCGCGCCGCCGCGCTGGACTACATGCTGACGTACAGCGCCCAGCGGAACCCCGCCTACAAGGCGTATGACGATCTGGGCGGCAACTGCATGAACTTCGGCTCGCAGGTGCTGACCGCTGGCGGCATCCCCGCCCTCCCCGGCGGCTATCGGGACGGCTGGTTCTACAACAGCGAGCGCAGCGTCTCGCTGCCGTGGGTCAATGTGGGCGGTTTCCTCGATCTGGCGGCCGAGCATACCGGCTCCGGTCTTGTGGCCGTGGTAGGCGCACCCTACTTCACCGGTCAGGTGGGGGACATCATCACCATGGGCGTGGAGGAGCCGCGGCACCATACCACCGTCATCTGCGGCCTTGTGGCCGACGGCGAGGGCCGCACCGTGGACTACCTGCTGTGCTCCAATACCGCCAACCTGCGGAACTATCCGGCTTCCGCCTATTACTACACCAACCGCCAGCTCACGAAGATACTGGGCTGGAATGACTGACCTCAAAGGAGGAGATCACATGGACTATCGCATCTTAGCGCTGGGCGACGTGGCCAGCGAGACGGGCCTGCAGCTGCTGGAGAAGAAGCTGCGCACCTTCAAGCGGGAGCAGAACATCGCCTTCGCCGTGGTCAACGGGGAGAACATCTCCGGCACCGGCCTGACCCGGGCCCAGGCGGAGGATCTGCTGGCCGCCGGTGCGGACGTGGTGACATTGGGCAACCACACCTTCGGCAAGCCCCAGATCGCTGCGTTTCTGGACGAGAGCGGCTACATCCTGCGGCCCGCCAACTTCACCGGCCGCGCTGCGGGCCGCGGCTGCGCCGCTTACGACTGCGGAGCCTTCTCCGTGGCGGTACTGGTGCTCATCGGCCGCTGCGATCTGGACTTCAACGCCGACAACCCCTTCACCACGGCGGACCGCCTGCTGAAGACGCTGGACAAGCCCACCTTCACGCTGGTGGAGTTCCACGCCCAGGCCACCAGCGAGAAGCTGGCCATGGCCTACTATCTGGATGGCCGCGTCTCCGCGCTCTGGGGCACGCACACCCACGTGCCCACCGCCGACAGCCGCGTGTTCCCCAAGGGCACCGGCTACGTCACGGATCTGGGCATGACCGGCCCTATCGAGTCGGTGCTGGGCATTCGTCCCCAGCAGTCCATGGAGTTCTTTCTGGGCGGCCTCCCCGGCCGCTATCAGGCGGCGGACGGCCCCTGCTCCGCGCAGGGCTGCATCTTCACATTGAACAGCGACACCGGCCTTTGCACCGATGTGGAGCGTATCGAGATCAAATAAAAGGAGAAACTGTATCATGTCTGTGGAAAAGGTAAGAGCCTATCTGGAGCCTTACGGCGTGGCCGACCGCATCCGTGAATTCGACGTATCCAGCGCCACGGTGGAGCTGGCCGCTCTGGCTGTCGGCGTGGAGGGCGCCCGCATCGCCAAGACTCTGAGCTTCAAGATCGGGGAGGACCCCATTCTGGTGGTGGCCGCCGGCGATGCCAAGGTGGACAACAGCAAGTATAAGCACTTCTTCGGCGTCAAGGCCAAGATGCTCACCGCCGACGAGGCGGTGGCGCGCATCGGCCACGCCGTGGGCGGCGTGTGTCCCTTCGCCCTGCCGGAGGATGTGAAAACCTATCTGGACGTGTCCCTGAAGCGCTTTGACACGGTGTTCCCCGCCGTGGGCAGCGCCGCCAGCGCCATCGAGCTGACCTGTGACGAGCTGGAGCGCTGCTGCGGCAAAAACTTCACCCAGTGGGTGGACGTCTGCAAGGGCTGGCAGCCCGAGGAAGCGTGATGGTCCGCATCCTTCACGCCGGAGACTTCCATCTGGACAGCGCCTTCGGCGCCCTGACGCCGGAGCAGGCCCGCCAGCGCCGTGCCGAGAGCCGCCGCATGCCGGAGCGCATGGTGGACTGGGCCAATGACCACGGCGTGCAGCTTCTGCTGCTGGCAGACCTGTTCGATGGCGACGACCTCAGCGGCGACACCGCCAAGCTGCTGGCCCGCGCTCTGGGCGGCTTTCAGGGGCAGGTGGTCATCGCCCCCGGCAACCACGACCCCTACACGGCCCGCAGTGCCTACGCCCGCACGCTGTGGCCCGACAACGTGCATATCTTCACGGAGGACCGGATGCAGACCATCCCGTTCCCCCAGTACGGCTGTGCCGTCCACGGCGCCGCCTTTACCGCGCCGGAGGAGACGGCTGACCGCGTGCTGTCCGGCTTCACCGCCCCCGACGACGGGCTGGTACATATCGGCCTGCTCCACGGAGAGCTGACCGGCTCTGACAGCCGCTACCGCCCCCTGACCACCGCCGCCGTGGCCGCCTCCGGCCTGCACTATCTGGCCCTGGGCCATGTCCACGGCTGCACCGGCGTCCTGCGGATGGGAAGCGTGTCCTACGCCTACTGCGGCTGCCCCGAGGGACGGGGCTTTGACGAGCTGGGCGACAAGGGCTTCCTCGCCGGTCAGGTGTCGCCGGAGGGCGCGGAGCTGCAATTCGTGCCCTTCGCCCGCCGCCGCTACCGCATCATGGAGGTGGACGTCACCGATGGCGACCCGGCGGCGCTGGTGTCCGCCGCCCTGCCCGCCGGTGCGGAGGAGGATATCTACCGTGTGGTCCTCACCGGCAGCCCCGCCGCGCCGGTGTCACCGGAGCGGGTGCAGTCGGCCCTGTCCGGCCGGTGCTGCGCCCTGCAGGTGCGGGACAAGACCACCGCCCGACAGGAGCTGTGGGACAAGTGCGGTGAGGACACCCTGCGGGGCCTGTTTCTCCAGCAGCTGCGCAGCACCTGCGGCGCGGATCCCCAGTCCCAGCGCCTGATGGAGCAGGCCGCGGCCTTCGGCCTGGCCGCCATCGACGATCGGGAGGTATGACCGTGAAACACATTCTGATGATCGGCACCGGCGGTACCATTGCCTCGGAAAAGACCCCCTCCGGCCTGACGCCGGAGCTGAACACGGAGCAGCTGCTGTCCTTCATCCCCGGCATCGCGGACCTCTGCCATGTGGACTGCCTGCAGCTCTACTCTCTGGACAGCACCAATATCTGTCCCCGCCACTGGCTGGGTCTGGCCGCCGCCATCCGCGACCGCTACGATGACTATGACGGCTTCGTCATCGCCCACGGCACCGACACCATGGCGTATACCGCCGCCGCCCTCAGCTATCTGGTGCAGGGCAGTCCCAAGCCCATCGTGCTCACCGGCGCCCAGAAGCCCATCTGGTTCGACGGCACCGACTCCAAGCGCAACCTCACCGATGCGTTCCTCTACGCCTGCCGCGGCTGCGGCGGCGTCCAGATCGTGTTCAACGGCAAGGTCATTCTGGGCACCCGCGCCCGCAAGACCTGCTCCAAGAGCTACCACGCCTTCTCCAGCGTCAACTACCCTGATCTGGCGGTGGTGCAGGACGGCCGCCTGCTGCAATACATGCGCTGCACCTGCTATCCCCGACCGGTGTTCTACAATACGCTGGACGACCGCGTCAGCCTGCTGAAGCTGATCCCCGGCACATCCAGCCAGCTGATCGACTTCATGCTGGACCGCAGCGACGGCCTCATCATCGAGTCCTTCGGCGTGGGCGGCCTGCCGGAATATCATGGCAGCGAGTTCTACGATGCGGTGCGCCGCGGCGTGGAGCGGGGCAAGATCGTGGTCATGACCACCCAGGTGCCCAACGAGGGCAGTGACCTGACGGTCTACCATGTGGGCGGACGGCTGAAAAGCACCCTGCGCCTGCTGGAGGCCTACGACATGACCACGGAGTCGGCAGTGGCCAAGCTCATGTGGATCTTGGGCCAGACACGGGACTTCGACGAGGCGGAGCGCCTGTTCTACCGCCCCGTGGCGCGGGACATCCTCTGCGAAAACGAAAGCTGATACCAGAAACGGCGCGTCCGGGACGCGCCGTTTTCGCATATTTTTCCGGCTTCTTTCCCATACTATCCAAAAATGTGCGGGGAGGAACCGCGGAATGAAACAGGAATTTTCTGCCAGAACGGCGGCGTTGGATGACCGGCTGGGCGTAGGCCGCTGCTTCGACATGACGGCCCGGGATCTCACCATCGGAGGCCGCCGCGCCCGCCTCTGGGTGGTGAACGGCTACGCCCAGGAGAACATTTTAGAGCGCATGATCGCCCAGTGGCTGTCTCTGCCGGAGCTGACGGCCATCCCCACGTTGGACGCGTTTCTCAGCCGCTGCGTCACCGCCTGCGACGCCGCCGTCTGCCGCAGCAGGGAGGAGGCGGTGCTGGGCGTGTTCTCCGGCAGGACCCTTCTGGTGGTGGACGGCTTCTGCGGCGGCATCCTCATGGATGTCAAGCAGTTCCCCACCCGCTCCATCGAGGAGCCGGACACCAGCCGCGTTCTGCGCGGCAGCCACGACGGCTTCGTGGAGAACCTGATGCAGAACGCGGCCCTGCTGCGCCGCCGCATCCGCGACCCCCGCCTGACGCTGGAGCGGGTGCAGCTGGACAACCGCTCCCACACCGATGTGGCGCTGTGTTATATGGAGGGCGAGGCCGACCCCGACCTGCTGGCGGAGCTGCGGAAAAAACTGAAAAATATGCAGGTGGGCTCCATCGCCATGAGCCAGGAATCGGTGGCCGAGGCGCTGTCGCCCCGCCAGTTCTGGAATCCGTTTCCGAAAGTCCGCTATACGGAACGCCCCGACGTGGCCACAGCCTGCATCATGGAAGGCGACGTGGTGGTGATGGTGGACAACTCCCCGTCGGCCCTGCTGCTGCCCACCACGCTGCTGCGCTTCACCGAGGAGATCAACGACTACTACTTTCCGCCTCTCATCGGCTCCTATCTTCAAATTGTCCGCATGGTGGTGCTGCTCCTGACGGTGTTCGTCACGCCGGTGTGGTATCTGCTGGTAAAGAACCCCGATACACTCCACGAGAACCTGCACTTCCTGCTGGTGCAGGACGCGTATTACGTCCCCCTTATCATCCAGCTCCTGCTGGTGGAGCTCATTATTGACGTGCTGAAGCTGGCGTCCCTGAACACGCCGGACGTGCTGAGCAACTCCTTCAGCATGATCGGCGCCCTGATATTGGGCGATTTTGCCGTGCAGGCCCGCTGGCTGGTGCCGGAGGTGCTGGTCTACATGGCCTTCGTGGCCATCGCCAACTACGCCCAGCACAGCTACGAGATGGGCTATGCCACCAAGCTCTGCCGCATGCTGCTGCTGATTTTGATCTGGCTTTTCGACCTCTGGGGCTTCCTCGCCGGTATCGTGGGCACACTGACGCTGATGGCCACCACCAAGCCTCTGGTGGGCAAGGGCTACCTCTACCCCCTCATCCCTTTCGACGGAAAAAAGCTCAAGCGCCTTCTGCACCGCGTACCCATCAGCAGGGACAACAGCTGACGGAAAAAATTTCCGGCGCCGCCCTGCCAATTCGCCCTGAATTTACACCGTATGCCTCGCCCCGTTCCGGCACAAAGTAACGCTGTCGCCGGCGACAATTCCACAAAGGGGTGAGACGCTTGTATGAACTGCGAGAAACGCATCCCGCAGGCAGTCTCCGCAAGAGCACCGCAAGGCTGCTTGCTCTGGTATTTACCCTATCCCTCTGTTTCCAGCAGGTCTGGGCCGCACCGGAGGCGCGGACGGTGATCCCGCTGGGCAAGGCGGTGGGCATCAAGCTCTTCGCCGACGGCGCGCTGGTGGTGGGCCTGTCGGAGGACGGCCCTTGTCCCGCCCGGGACTGCGGCCTGAAGGAAGGGGACCTGATCCTCACCATGGGTGACGCCAAGATCACCTCCACGGAGCAGGTTCGCCAAGTCCTGCAGGACAACGGCTGTGAACCTCTGGCACTTACCATCCGCCGCGGCAGCAGGGATCTCCGCGTCACCGCTGTTCCCACACAGGGTGCCGATGGCGCGTGGCAGCTGGGGGCGTGGATACGCGACAGCATGGCCGGTATCGGCACGCTGACGTATTACGACCCTGCCACCGGCAGCTACGGCGCACTGGGCCACGGCATCACCGACGTGGACACGGCACAGCTGATGCCGCTGGCCTGCGGCTCCATCATGGAGACCACGGTGAAGGCGGTGAAAAAGGGCGCCAAGGGCGACCCCGGCGAGCTGAAGGGCGACTTCTCCGTCCAGCGTGACGTGGGTACCGTCTCTGTCAACAGCGACGGCGGCATTTTCGGCACGGTGGCGGACCCTGATTTTCTCCGGGCGGGCACGCCCGTCCCTGTGGCCACGGCCCGCCAGGTCAAGACCGGACCTGCCACGATTCTGACCACCATCTCCAATGATGACACGGCGGAATACACGGTGCAGATCGTCCGCGTCTTTTCCGGCAGCCAGTCCACCCGCAACCTGCTGCTGAAGGTGACGGACCAGCGCCTGCTGGACGCCACCGGCGGCATCGTGCAGGGCATGAGCGGCAGCCCCATCCTCCAGGACGGACGGATCGTGGGCGCCGTCACCCATGTCCTGCTGAACGACCCCACCCAGGGCTACGGCATTCTCATGGAGAATATGCTGGCCATGGCGGGGTAAAAGGGAGGTGGAGGCATGCAGTCCCTGCTCATTAAGGACACCACCCGGGCACAGCGTGAGGAGATCGTGCGCCGGGCGCTGAACCAGTGCGGTGGAGCCTGTGACTTCTGCAATGGCTGTGACAATCTGGGCGGCGGCCGGGTGGAGACCATCTATCAGCCGTATATCGACGGCGAGGTGGAGCTGGCGGACCTGAACGCGGCCTATTCCGAGAGCCGCAAGCTGGTGCGGTAGCAAAAAGGGAGCGGCGGGTCATCCCGCCGCTCCCTTTTTTGCGTTGTGACTTACGGCACCGGCCGGTAGGACACCGGCTTACCGTCCTCGAACGTCACCTGATAGCCGGTGCCCGGGGCCACCGGATAGTCGTACCGGATGCCGCCGAACCAGTGCATCAGCAGCCCAGCGGTGACGCCGCCGTGAATGACGCATACCGCGTCCTCTCCCGCGTCCAGCACCGGCTGGATGGCCGCCAGATTCCGCGCCAGCACCTGGGGCGCGCTTTCCCCATTGGGGCAGGCATTGTGCTCCGCGTCCTCACACCACGCCTGAAACGCGGGATCGTCCTTCAGTTCGGCGTAGCTCTTCATCTCAAAATCGCCGAAGTCCATCTCCCGCAGACCGGGCAGCTGCGTGTGGGCCACATCGCCGTACAGTGCGCGGATGGTCTGCTCCGTCCGCAGAAGGCCGCTGGTGTAGTACCGCGCCGCCGTGGGGTACACGCCGGTCTTGGCGCGCTCCGCCAGCATCTCCAGAGAATCCGGCAGCACAGGGATATCCGCCGCGCCGTAGTACAGATCGTCCCGACTTCCGGCGGTGTCGCCGTGCCGCAGTAATGTCAGCTTCATTTCAATCCCTCCGTCAGCCCGCAGAACACGCGGGTCACATGGTCAGCCCTGCGGGCCAGCTCCTGCATAAACGTACCGTGGCGCTCCCGCCACGCCCGCTCCTCGCCGTCCATGGGCACGATGCCGCCGCTGACCTCGCGGCAGACCACCACCGCGTTTTCAAACAGCGGCAGATACCGTTCCATGTCCGCCTCCCGGCGGCTCAGCGACTCCAGGTGGCAGTAGCATTTCGCACCCGCCCGCGGCTCCGACACCGCCAGATCGCACACATCGTCCATGGTCAGACCGTAGTGCGCCAGCGCCCAGGTCAGCTTCCCCTGAAACGCGCCGCCGATCACCAATTCCATATCGCATTACCCTCCTATCGCCAAAACCGCCGCGCCGCACAGCTCGCCCAGCACCAGCCCGAAGCCGGAGATGTCGCCGGACATGCCGTCGAACTGCCGGAACCCGTGCCACACGGCCAGCCCGTAGCCCACTGCCGCCGCCAGCGGGGCAAAGCTGCCCCACAGCACCGCCGGTGCGGCGCACGCCGCCGCCAGCACCGCCGCCGCCACGTACAGCGGCGCGCCGCCGCGCACCATGGCGCTGTACTGGCTGGTGCTCATGGGCCGCAGCGTCAGCACCGCCACTGCCGCCGCGGCACGGCTGGCCACAGGGACCAGCGCCAGCGGCAGCAGGGGGACGTTCTCCACAGACAGAAACGCGCTCCACTGAGCCATGGCCAGCAGTACCATGCAGATCACCGCGAAGGCTCCGCAGTGGGAGTCCTTCAGGATGCGCCTCCGCGTCTCCAGATCCCGGCGGGACAGGATGCCGTCGCACACATCCATGAACCCGTCCAGATGCAGAAAGCCCGTCACCAGCCACGGCGCCGCCGCGCACAGCGCCGCGCCCAGCGGGTGGGGCAGATACCACGCCAGCCACGCGCACAGCGCCCACACAGCACCTACGACGATGCCCACAAAGGGCAGACAGGCCAGCATTTTCCGCCGCGCCGTCTCGCTCCATATTTTTTTCGGGCAGGGGATGGCCAGAAACATCCCCCACGCCATGAAGAACCCGTAGATCCAGTCACGCACGGGGCATTTCCCCCTTCCACACATGGGGCAGCCCCATGGTCATCTCGCACACCACGTCGAACTCCGCCGCCAGCGTCCGGCAGATACCGGCCAGACCGGCGGTGTATGCCGCTGTCCAGGGGTCGTAGTCCTCGCCGCCCTGCCAGATGCCGTCGCACACGCACACAAAGTTGGCCGGATGGCGGCTGATGGCCGCGATCTGCTCCGCCGCCCGCCGGGGCGCACCCATGTCCATGCCGCCGTCCTCGAACATCTGCGCCGCCAGACACGCCGTCACGCTGTCGAACAGTACCGTGCCTTCGGGTCGGACAGCCTCCAGCCCTGCCGTCAGGTCACGCGCCCGCTCGATGGTGGTAAAGCCCCAGCCATCGCGGTCGGCGATGTGCCGCCGGATGCGGGCCAGATCCTCGCCGTCGTGTGGCTCCATGGTGGCCCAGTAGTACATGGGCTTGCCGCAGGCCAGCGCCCGCGCCATGCGTTGGGCCGTGCTGCTCTTGCCGCTTTTGCAGCCGCCGATAAACAGAAGTCTCATGCGCCCTCCACCGTAAAGGCGTCCACCGCCCGTATCTCGTCCAGATAGCTGTCCTCAATGGAAGCCTCGCCGAACGTGGCCATGCCCCGCATGACGCCGCAGGCGCCCTCCAGCACGCGGAACAGCAGGGGACACCCGCTGCCCTCGCCCAGCCGCATCCCCAGACGCAGGCAGGGCTGGAGCCCCAGCGTCTCCGCCGCGATGCGGTAGCCTACCTCGTAGGAGTCGTGGGACAGAAACAGCACGTCCCGCACTGCGGGGCACAGCCGCACGGCGCACAGCGCCGCCGCGATGGAGATGAACCCGTCCACCGCCGCCGGCACCCGCTCATGGGCGCAGCCTAAAAATGCGCCGGTCATGGCGGCCAGATCCAGCCCGCCCACACCGGCCAGCACGCCGATGACATCGCTTCCGTCAGGCCGGTGCAGCGCCAGCGCCTGCCGCAGCACCTCCTTCTTCCGCAGGAAGCCCTCATCCGTCAGCCCGCCGCCGCGGCCCGTCACGGCCTCGATGTCCGCGCCGGTCAGCGCCGCCAGCACCGCCGCCGATGTGGTGGTGTTGCCGATGCCCATCTCGCCGATGCCCAGCGCCGTCACACCGTCGGCCCTGGCCCGCGCCGCCTGCTCCATGCCTGCGGCCATGGCGTCCAGCACCTGCTGCCGCGTCATGGCGTCCTCACGGGCGATGTCGCCGGTGCCCCGCCGCACCTTGCGGTCCAGCACGCCTACCGGCGGCACGTCGCCGTCGATGCCCACGTCCACCACGCTTACATCGTCGCCGAAGGCCGCTGCCATGGCGGACATACCGGTCTTGCGGAAGATCATGTTCACCGCCTGCTGCAGCGTCACCGCCGGCGGCGTACAGGATACGCCCTCGGCCACCACACCGTTGTCGGCGGCGAACACCGCCACGCGGCACTTGCCCATGGCGGGGCACACCTGCCCCGTCACGCCTGCCAGCCGGATGGATATCTCCTCCAGCTGCCCCAGACTGCCCGGGGGCTTGGCCAGCTGTGCCTGCCGCCGCCGCGCCGCCTCCATGGCCGCCTCATCTGCGGGCCGTATGGCCTGTATGTACGCCGAAAGCTCTTGCTCTGTCATGCTCGCTCCTCCAGATAGCCCTGCTCCGCCAGCCACGTCAGCGACGGCGCGCAGTCCTGATTCTCAATGGTATATGTCGCCGCCGGACAGACGTCCAGCAGCGTGTCCAGCACCTGTGCCATGGGGATGTCCCCCTGTCCCAGCGGGTCGTGGAGATCCCAGTCCCCCCTGTTGTTGTGCAGGTGTACGTGCTTCAGCCACGGGGCCATGGGACCGATCCACTCCATGGGCGGCGTTCTGCTGACGGAGGTGTTGGCGTGGCCCACGTCCAGACACAGCCCCAGCCGCGGATCGTTCACCTGCTCGGCGATCTGCACCAGCATGTCCGGCCCCGGCTCCATCACGTTCTCCACCGCCAGCACCATGTCCGGCGGCACGTCCGCCAGCAGCTCCTTCCAGAATACCGCCGACTGCTCCACGTACCACTCGGGGAAGTACACCAGCGGGATGTACCCGCCGTGGACCACTATCCGCTTCACGCCCAGCATCCGCGCCGTCCGGATGGTCTGCCGGAACCGCCGCAGCGCCGCCTCCCGCACCAGCGGGTCGATGGCGCAGGGGGCCAGCTCCGCAAAGGGCGCGTGGAGCCACAGACGCTCCACCCCCGCGATCTGCTGCCGTACCAGCTCCATGGCGTCCGGCTGCTCCAGCCGCGGGGCCCAGCAGAACTCCGCGATCTCGAAGCCCAGCCCCCATTTTCCGGCCAGCGCCGCCGCCTGTCCGTCGATGCCGGACAGATGCAGCCTGCCCCGCAGCTCCTTCCGTTCCAAAGCAGCTCCTCCTTACAGATATTTCAAAACGATTATAGCATACTTGCCTGTAAATACAAACCCCCAAAACATCCCTGCCCCGACAGGGATTGACGGATCTCGCCGGAGCCGGTATAATCAAACTGTCTGTGCGCAAAACAGGGGAGGGAGGTGCCACCCGTGCGCGATACGTTTTCCGACTGCCATCCGGCGGTCAATTTTGCCTATTTCGCTCTGGTACTGGCCTTCTCCATGACATTGATGCACCCCGTCTGTCTGCTGATCTCCCTGACCGGCGCCTGCTGCTATCTGGCGCGGCTCCATGGCCTGCGAGAGCTGGGGCACAGCGCCCGCTGGCTGGTGCCCATGGCGCTGCTGGCGGCACTGGTGAACCCCGCCTTCGTTCATCAGGGCGTCACCATCCTGACATACCTGCCCTCCGGCAACCCCCTGACGCTGGAGAGCATCCTCTACGGACTGGCCGCGGCGCTGCTGCTGGCCTCGGTGGTGCTGTGGTTCCGCTGCTTCAGCGCCGTCATGACCTCCGACAAGTTCATCTATCTCTTTGGCCGCGCCATTCCCGCCCTGTCGCTGGTGCTGAGCATGACGCTGCGCTTCGTGCCGCGCTTTCGCCGCCAGTTCCATACCGTAGCCCAGGCCCAGCGCTTTATGGGCCGCGACACGGAAAACGGCAGCCCCCTCCAACGTGCCAGAAACGCCATGAAGGTCTTTTCCATCATGGTCACCTGGAGCCTGGAGAGCGCCATCGACACGGCGGACAGCATGCGCAGCCGCGGCTACGGCCAGCCCGGCCGCACCGCCTTCTCCATCTACCGTCTGGACAGCCGCGACCGGAGCCTTCTCCTGTGGCTGGCCTTCTGCGGCACATACCTGCTGGCGGCCGCCCTGAGCCGCGGCCTGTTCTTCCAGTATTACCCCATGCTGGGGGGCGCGCCCCTGCGCCCCATCACCGTCAGCTTTTACGCGGTATACCTGCTGCTGTGCCTGACGCCCGCACTGCTGTCGTGGGCCTCACAGCGCCGTTTCCGTCGTCTTGAGAAGGGAGGTGCCTGACAAATGAACGAGCTGTTCCGCCTTTCCGGCTTCGGCTTTACCTACCCCCAGCAGCGCCGCCCCGCCCTGACCGGCGTGGACCTCACCATCCGCTCCGGCGAATTCTGGGTGCTGTGCGGCCCCTCCGGCTGCGGCAAATCCACGCTGCTGCGCCAGCTCAAGACCGTCCTGACGCCCCACGGCGTCACCGAGGGCGAGGTGTACTTTCAGGGTACGCCTCTGCGGGATGTCCCTCTGCGGCAGCAGGCGGCGGACATCGGCTTCGTCCTCCAGTCGCCGGAGCATCAGGTGGTGACGGACAAGGTCTGGCACGAGCTGGCCTTCGGACTGGAGAGCCTGAGCTGCGATACCCCGTCCATCCGCCGCCGTGTGGCGGAGATGGCGTCCTTCTTCGGCATTCAGGACTGGTTCCACAAGTCGGTGGATGAGCTGTCCGGCGGCCAGAAGCAGCTGCTGAGTCTGGCCTCCGTCATGGTCATGCAGCCCAAGGTGCTGATTTTGGACGAGCCCACCAGCCAACTGGACCCCATCGCCGCCGCCGATTTTTTGCAGACGCTGGGCCGCATCAACCGCGAGCTGGGCACCACCGTCCTCCTGACGGAGCACCGGCTGGAGGAGGCGCTGCCTCTGGCCACCCACACCGCTGTGCTGGACGGCGGCCGCCTGCTGTGTACCGGCTCTCCCGCCGAGGTAGGCCGCCGGCTGCGGGGCAGGGGACACGGCATGTTCCTGGCCATGCCCGCCGCCATGCGGATCTGGGCCTCCGTCCACAGCGCCGATCCCGCCCCCGTCACCGTGCGGGAGGGCAGGGACTTCCTGCACCGCTGGGCGTCGCAGCACCCGCTGCTGCCCCTGCCCGAAGCGGAGGCACACCCCCACGGCGGCCCCGTCCTGACGGCGGAGGGCCTCTGGTTCCGCTACCAGCCGGATCTGCCGGACGTGGTGAAGGGCCTGGATCTCACCGTGTATCAGGGAGAACTGCTTGCCTTGCTGGGCGGCAACGGCGCCGGCAAGAGCACCACGCTCCACCTGCTCAGCGGAGCGCTGACGCCCTACCGCGGCACGGTGCAGCGCACCGGCCGTATCGGCGTCCTGCCTCAGGACCCCCAGGCCCTGTTTGTGAAAAAGACCGTCCGCGAGGATCTGTACGAGGCATTTGACGGCCAGAAGCTGGAGACCGCCCTGCGGGAAAAGCGGCTGGAGCAGGCGGTGGCCCTCTGCCGCCTGTCGCCCCTGCTGGACCGCCACCCCTACGACCTCTCCGGCGGAGAGCAGCAGCGCGCCGCATTGTGTAAGGTCCTGCTCCTTGACCCCGGGATATTGCTGCTGGACGAGCCTACCAAGGGCCTTGACGCCCAGTTCAAGCAGGAACTGGCCGCCATCCTCCGCTCCCTGACAGCGGGCGGCGTCGCGGTGGTCATGGTCAGTCACGACGTGGAGTTCTGCGCCCGCTGCGCCCATCGCTGCGCCCTGTTCTTCGACGGCAGCGTGGTGACGGAGGGCGCGCCCCGCCCCTTCTTCTCCGGCAACAGCTTCTATACCACCTCCGCTGACCGCATGGCCCGCGGCCTGTGCGCCGGCGCGGTGACGGCGGAGGATGTCATGGCCGTCATCGGCGGCGACGTGCCGCCGGAGCCGGAGCCCCAGCGGATCTACGCCCCGCTGCCGCCGGTGGCGGAGGAGTCCGCCGCGTGGCAGGCGCCCAGACTGCCCTGGTGGCGAAAGGCGCTGGCCGCCGTGTCGGGTCTGGTGGCGCTGGCCATCTTCTGGCACGCCGCCAAATACACGGACCTGACGGCGCTGGTGGGCGGCGGCGTGGTGTCCGCCGCCGGCTGGTCTGCGGTGGGGGAGTATGCCCTGTTCATCGCGGCTCTGTTCGTCACCGCCGCGGCCATCGGCCGCCGCTCGCCCCCGCCGGTGCAGCTCCAGACGCCGGTGCAGAAGCGGAAGCTGTCCCGCCGCACCAAGGTATCCGCCGCCCTGATATTGCTGGGCGTCCCCGCCGTCCTGTTCGTGGGCAGCTGCTACTTTGATCTGAAAAACTACTACCTCATGGCCCTGCTGGTGCTGCTGGCCTGCATGCTGCCCTTCTTCATGGTGTTCGAGGGCCGTAAGCCCCAGGCCCGCGAGCTGGTGATCATCGCCGTCCTCTGCGCTCTGGGCGTGGCGGGACGCGCTGCCTTCTTCATGCTGCCCCAGTTCAAGCCGGTGCTGGCCCTGACCATCATCTCCGGCGTGGCCTTCGGCGGCGAGACCGGTTTTCTGGTGGGCGCCATGACCATGCTGGCCAGCAACTTCCTGTTCTCTCAGGGGCCCTGGACTCCGTTCCAGATGTTTGCCGCTCCATGGGTAGAGGCTGACAAGCTTGCCAAGAACTTGAATAACCTGAACGTACCGGGTGTCATTTTCCGACCGATGTACCTGAAACCTTTCTACTCCGTAGGCAAAGGAGAACTGCTGCAAGGCGTACAAGTGCATATCATGGACTTCGGCAAAGCCCCGCTCAGTGAAATACAATTCCTCGTTATGCAAGAAGTTGCCGCACTCTATCCCGACCGCGCCGTATTCGACCATGCAGACAAAGGCCGTTTCTCCATGTTCGATAAAGTAAGCGGTTCGAAGCAGATACGTGAGCGTTTCAGTAAGCGGAACCGTTGGGAAGATGTCCGGGACTATTGGTATAAGGATGTCGAGAATTTCCGTAAACTATCGAAACAATATTATTTGTATAAGTGACATGAAAAAGAGTAGCTATATGGCTTTCCTGCAGGAAGCGAGACAATTCATCCCGCAGGAAAGGATTTATACCGACGAACTCCGCCGGCTGGCTTGGGGAACTGACGCAGGATTCTACCGCCTCATCCCGCAAATCGTAATCCGTTCGGAAGGAGAAGAGGAAATCTCCCGGTTGCTGAAACTGGCTGGTTATTACAGCCTGCCCGTTACTTTCCGAGCGGCAGGAACAAGCCTGTCC
>OLOA01002688.1_pt1 | contig 15659 bp, 16 predicted proteins | sample 1672201 | NCBI WGS metagenome assembly OLOA01 (sample SAMEA3136658, study PRJEB25190) | human gut metagenome
ACTCTAAAAGCTCCGGTAAATTAAGACGCAAGCCTGATCCGTCTAAAAAGCTGTGGAAGGAGTTCTTAACATGATTCCAAAGATTTTAATGCCGATGAATTTGCAATTTTTCGCTGAAGATACTGGTGCTGACGGTAGTCAAGAGAACCAGCAAAACGGCGAATCTCAAAGTGACAATGACACCAACGCTCAAGACTCGGAACATAGCCAAGATAGTTCTCATGAAAGCTCTGATCAGCATACTTACACCGATGAGCAGGTCAACGATATTGTTAAAAAGCGCCTTGCTCGTGCCGAGAAGGAAAAGCAAGCTGCCGTTGACGAAGCTGCAAAACTGGCCAAGATGAATGCCGACCAGAAGAAGGATTATGAGCTAGAAAAGGCTCAAAAAGAGCGAGACGAACTCAAGTCACAGCTTGCCACCTACGAGATGGGCAAACAGGCTCGATCGATGTTTGAGGACGCCAAGATGACAGTCACTGAGGAAGATTTGCAGCACGTTGTAACGCCAGAGGCAGAATCTACTAAGGCGAATGTAAAGTGGCTCATTGCGCATGATCAGGCAGTGGCTGAAGGTGTTCGCCAAGAGTTGCTTAAGGGCAGCACGCCCAAAACGCATGGTTCAAAGGTAGAGACTCCGGGCGCGGCATTTGCTAAACAACGGAATCAGCAGAGCCAAGTTGTTAACGACCCATGGAAACAAAAATAAGGAGGTACTTTTATGTACGCAGGTAAAAAGGTAACCGCATCTGAGATCAACTTCTTGGATAGCGAGAAATTCGTTTCGTTCACACACCAAGCTGATAGTTCGACCGCTGGTGTCGTAGATGGTGTATTGCCAGCAGGCTCTATCTATCCAAAGAACGATGCAACGGCAGTCGGTGTGACCATCAATGATGTTGACGTCAGCGAAGGTCCTCAGCCGGTAGGCGTCATCGTTGAAGGATATGTGAATGCAGCCCGCTTGCCAGTCAAGCCGTCAGCTGCTGCCATCACTGCACTGAAAGAAATTAAATTCAGCCATGTTTCTGACTAAGGAGGATTAACTTATGCCAGCTATTTTAGACTTGTTTAATCAAAAGACGGTTCTTGATTACGTTCAAAACCGCCAGTATCCGCAATTACTTGGGGACACCTTGTTCCCATCAACCAAAATTAATCAATTGGATTTTGAATTTCTTCGTGGTGGGTCTAAGACGCCTATCGTGGCATCTATTTCTGCATTCGATACGGAAGCTGAGATTGGCAGTCGTGAAGCGAGCGTTCAGGCCGCTGAACTTGGCTACATCAAACGCAAGATGCAGCTTAAGGAAAAGGACCTGATCGCATTACGCAATCCGCGCACGCCGGCTGAACAGAACTACCTGACCAGCCTTGTGTACAATGACTTGGATGTTTTGGTTCAAGGCGTTTATGCACGCGTTGAAAAGATGCGCATGGAGGCTTTGGCAACTGGGAAGATCACCATCAATGAGAACAATCTCAACTTCAATGTTGATTACCATGTTCCAGAAGAACACCAAGTTGCCGCAACTACTTCTTGGGACGCTGATGGTGCTGATCCGATTAAGGACCTGCAAGACTGGTTTGCATTGCTCGACTACGTGCCAACGCGAATCTTGACTTCTTCCAAGGTACAGACTGCCCTGATTCGGAGCAAGGCATTTGCTGACTACTTCAAGACAGCAGGCCTGTTACCTAGTGTTGGCAGTCTCAATGCGGTTATGCAGTCGTTCGGCTTGCCAACTATTGTTACGTATGATGCCAAGTACCGCAAGCAGGGAGCTAACGGTATCTATACCGTTGAGCGGTACTTCCCAGAAGACACCTTGGTAGCATTTGGTGATGACCAGCTCGGGCAAACCGTTTATGGTCCTACCCCTGAAGAGTCCCGGCTGATCGCAACTCCGGGTGTTCAACAGGACATTGTTGGCAATGTGTTCGCCACCGTTTATGAGACAACGCAAGATCCAATCGCAACGTGGGAAAAGGCAGCAGCCACTGCACTTCCTAGCTTCCCAGAAGCTGAGAACGTCTTGCAAGCCAAAGTGCTCGTTCCTACCACAACCACCACAACCACGTCAAAATAACAGCCCCATCCGGGGTTAGCGCAACCCCAACTAGCGATGGGGCACTCATTACAGCTGAATAGCCAGTTAATGGTCGCCTAAGAAAACCACAGTACCGCGATCATGCGGGGCGGCTGAAAGGAGAACACTATGGGAGAAGATCGAAGTAAGGAACGACTGAACCTTTATAAGAAGGATGGAACAAAGATCGCTTCTGGTGATGTCGGGTCCATGTCTGTTTCCTTGACTGGGCTTGGAGCAGGAACAAAAGTTGCAAAGGGGGATTACCAAGTATCTTTTGCTGACGATAATCGCGAGTCTGACAAGACTGATGTTCCGGAATTTGCTGTGCCAACAACTACTACGACTACTGTCAAGCCAACTACCACCACAACTACTACGGTAAAGCCAACTACCACCACAACTACTACGACTACTACAACGACAGTAGCGCCAACGACAACCACAACAACTACCGAAGCGCCTCCAACGACTACCACGACTACTACGGCAAAATCAGAGGGTTAGCCCATGAAACTAATCTTGTGCCAGCCCGCTATCAAGCGTTTTGAATGGGAGCTAGAAGTCTGCCTAACCAATTTGAGAAGTGTCGGATTCGACTTGCGCGATGTTGTGCTACTGTTTACACGACACGATGATTTCATTCCGCAGCGGCTGACCGACAAATATGGCGTTGAGGTGCATACCTATAATGACTTACGGAGCGACCAAAGCTATATCCCATCGGTCAAGCCTTGGCTGTGGTGGCAATATTTGGCTGAAGATAAGTCTCGTGAAAACGAAGAATACTTCTACTTTGACAGTGATGTCATTTTCCGTAAGCGACCTGATTTTCGTAAGCTCAAAGCACGCCCAGATCGGTGGCTGTGCAGTGATACAAATGGATATTTAAATTTAAACTATATCAAGCGGTGCAAGAATGGTGAACAAATTCTTACTCGCATGGCTGATATTGTCGGAGTTACGTTAGCTTCGCTTGAGACAATCAACCACAACTCAGGCGGTGCTCAGTGGATCATCGGTCACCCAACCGCAGAATACTGGCACAAGGTATATGCAGATAGCAATCGTCTGTGGCACTACTTTCAAATAGTCGACAGCGATATTCAGAAATGGACCGCTGAAATGTGGGCGCAACTCTGGAATATGATGTATTTCAATATTGGGCCCGTCATCAGTGATGAGCTCGATTTTTGTTGGGCTACCGATCCAGTCAAGCGGTGGAAAGAAACCAAGATCATGCACAATGCTGGTGTTACCGGTGATATGCATGATCTTTTCTTTAAAGGCAAGTACACCGATCGAGTCCCGTTTGGTGATGACCTTAGCTTCGTTGATAAGTTGAAGTGCTCATACAAGTACGTTCAAGCAATAAAGGCGGTGAAGTGATGGCAGAAAGCGATCCAATAAAACTTGCGGATTTGAAGACGATGATGGAAATCAAAACTGACGCACAAGATGGTGTGCTTAATCTCATCATCAAAAATACGACGCAGGCCTTACGATTTAAGCTCGGTTTGCGGACGGATGAGGCCTTTCCTAATGAGTTAGCCTACATTGCCTTGGAAGTCTGCGTGCGACGATATAACCGGCGTAAGAACGAAGGCATGACGTCTTATGAGCAGGAGGGGCAGTCGTTCACGTTCAAGTCTAATGACTTCGATGATTTTGCTGACGACATCAATGACTGGAAAGAAGCCAACGGGAAGAATGCCAAGTCTCTTGGCACCGTCAGCTTCATTCCCGGATATCCGAAGAGGTGATCATATGCGGTTAGATCATGAGGTTACATTCTGGCTTGATGATGAAGAATACAACCCTAAAACGCATGAGTACGGTGAACCAAAAGAGGTAGCCAGTGCTGCTGCTAGTGTCACCGACATGGGAACCGACAAGAGCGCTCAGCTATTCGGAAACTATGCTCAAAAGGCAAAGGTGATCCGACTAGTTGAGCCAATCACCGTCAATTGGAGCTATTTAACGATTGATGATGAAGCGACTCATTATGCCCTTAATACTGACCGTGTCCCGCTTCAAAACGCTACTTTGATTGTGGGTGAGACGAAATGAGCAAAGCCAGCATCAGCTATAACATGCAGATAAAAGGCATGGACAAATTGGTAGCGGGTCTGCTTAGGCGAGCAAAGATGGATGTTGTCAAACAAATCGTCAAGCAGCAGACAGCACAGTTGCAAACTCGTGCTCAGCAAATGACGGGCACAGTGTATGCTCATCCTACTGGTGCTACGAAGCGTGGTATCAAGTTATCGCTTGAAGCTGGCGGCCTAACGGGCATAGTTGGCATGTCAATGGAATACAACCCATACACCGAAAATGGAACTCGATTCATGCGGGCACGTCCTGTATTGAAGCCTGCGTTCCTTTATCAGAAAGTGCAGTTTATTAATCAGCTTAAACAAGCAGCAAAGTAGGTGATTCAAATCACATCACCAGAGCAAGAACTCTACGACTACTTCTATGCTTTCTCGCAATCATCTGGGTACAAGACCTACGACCATTTGCCCATGCAGCAGGAGAACGCCCCGTATCCCTTCGTCATTGTTGGGGATATTCAAGTCGTACCTACTGCAACGAAGACGTCGCTCAATGGCAATGTGCTAATCACCATCGACATCTGGGGCGACAAAAAACAGCGTTTCACCATATCTGATATGGCGGAGCGCTTTTTTCGTGCCGCGATTGGGCAAGTTCTAACAGATGATTACCGATTTTATGGGCGTGTAGAAGACCAGTCAAAAGAGTTTACACAAGACCAGAGTGTCCCTGACACGGTTCTCAACCGAGCCACGCTGATACTCAATCTCAATATTTTATAGGAGGCCATAACATGGCAAATGAATTAAAAGTGCTAGAAGGCATGGACGTTGTTGCCTTGGCTCGCAAACATAGCGATCAAGCAACGGTTAACGGCCAAGTTATCCCTTGGCAGACTTCGCTGTCCTTTGACCCGTCTGTTGACAGTGATTCCACTGTTACCAAGGACGGCAATGTAGCAACTCGCAGTTCCGCAAGTACCGATCTTGAAGTCGAGTTCCTGAACAACACAGCCGCAATTGCAGACGTAATGTATGACTCACTGTTTGACGGCGAATTGCTCGACTTTTGGATTCTCTACCGCAAGCGTAAGAATTCCGCTGGAAAGTATTACGCATGGTACATGCAAGTTACCGTTCAAGAAGACAGCAGCGACAATGACCCTGATGATCACTCTACTCGCGATGTCACATTTTCTGTTAACGGGACGCCTAAACGCGGATGGACAACTCTCGATGACGAAACTCAGGAACAGGTCGATTACGTATTCCTTGGGGTTGGCAAGGTTACAGATGATGACAAGACCGGTGGTGGTGTCCAGTGGGATTCTGATAAAGATCCAGGTACGAGCGTTTCAGGCGAAACAACAACCACCACAACCACGTCAAAATAGCGGCCCCAAGTGGGGTTAGCGTTGGCCCTACATCTGATGGGGCGAATATCAGCGCCCAGTAACCATGTCAATCAGTCGCCTAAGAAAGTCACAGTACGGGTGAAACCCGGGCGGCTTTAAAAGAAAGGGTTTTAAATCATGCAATTAACCATTAACGGTAAAGAATATGAGCTTAACTTTGGTGTCCGCTTTGTTCGCGAACTCGACAAGACAATTGGGGCTTCCATTAAAGGAATTAATTTCGGTATGGGGGTCGCAAAGGCTTTAGTTGGACTAGGGTCCTATGACTCCGCGGTTCTTTCAGATGTCATCTATGCTGCAACTGCCGTTTCTAAAAAGCGGCCAAGCACAAAAGAAGTCGATGACTTTATTGATGAAGACGGGACTGACTTAGACTCACTGTTTAAACAGATTCCGGAAGAAATGCGATCTGCTAACGCGGTCAAAGCGGCAACAAAAAACATGAAGGCCTAGATAAGGACGACAGTAAGACAAGCGAGCAACAGTATCGCGAAATCTTGCTAAATTCGTTAGCCTATCTAGGCTTTTCTAATATTCAAGACATTGAACGTATGACGCTTGTTGAATATGAGCTGCGTATGGAAGCCTATCAGCTTAAGCAAGTCGATAGACAGAACGAGATTGCACAGCAAGCATGGATGAACCAGCAAGTACAGGCAACAACTGGGAGCAAGAATCCTAAGCCGAAGTTCAAGACATTTGATGACTTCTTTGACAAGAAAGAAATTGTGGACAAAGTACGTTCAAGTTATGAACCGGATTATGAAATATCACTGATGAGTAAAACAGAATTAAAGCATTCTCGTGCACAGATATTTGCAAAACGGATGGCCGAATTTCAGAGGTTGAAGCGCGAAGGCAAAATCATTCCGTTATCAGAAAGAAAGGAGGGAGCACATGGCTGATAGTTACAGTGTTGAGGCCATCTTATCGGCCGTAGACAAGAACTTTTCGGGAACATTCGAGAACATGTCATCGGTTGCCAACAGTGCAGTAGATTCAATCAGCAGTGGGCTGGCCTCATTGGGCAAGTATACAGCTGTTGCTGGTGCAGCGGTTACCGCTATGGGCGTTCAATCGCTGAAATCATTTGGCACATTTGAGGCCAGCCTGAATAAGGCAGCCGTCGTTGCTGGCAGCACTTCAAAGAACATTGGTGAATTAGCCGATGTCGCTAACAAGATGGGCGCAGAACTGCCATTAAGTGCGCAAGATGCTGCGGATGCTATGGTTCAGATGGCTCAAGATGGGGCGAATCTGGACACTATCAAAGACGAGTTCCCTGCGATTGCTAAAGCTGCTACAGCGGCTGGGGCAGATTTGCAAGCTACTGCTGGCACTGTTCAAGTTGCTATGAATATCTGGGGAGACAGTATTGGATCATCTGCTCAAGCGGCTGCTGTCCTTACTCAAACAGCAAACGTCTCCAATGCTTCAATCGAAGAGATGCAGCAAGCTTTCGCCGACGTTGGCTCAATTGCTAGCCAAGTAGGAATCAATATGCAGGATACCTCGACAGCTATTGGCATGATTTCCAATTCTGGGGTTCCGGCTGCTCAGGCGGCACAGGACTTGAACTATGCATTGACGAGAATCATTAAACCATCAAAACAAGCATCTGATATGGCTTCTAGTTTAGGTATCAGTTATTACGATGCTCAAGGCAAGATGAAGCCGTTGCAGACGATATTGCTTGATGTTGCCAAGGCGACAAGCGGTTTGAACGATCAGCAAAAGCAGCTCGCATTGACTACGATGTTTGGTACTGCCGGTTTTAAGGCAATGGGTCCGTTGCTTCGTTCGGTGACTAGCAATTCAGACAATGCCAGTCAAAGCTGGACTGCAATGAGCAAGGCAATCAATGATGCTTCATCAAGCGCTCAAGCAGCTAACGCCATCCTCGATCAGCAAGCCAATGATATGCAAAACAACATTGGTTCTAAGATTGAGCAAGTCGGTGGTAACTGGGAAGCACTTCGTAATACTGCCATGCAAGCAAACTCTGGGATCAATTCAAGTATTTTGAACATGGTCAACAATGTGCTGACGATGGCAAATGATTCTAATTCGTCTCTCGGGCAGATGGCTCAAAGCTTCATTGGTTTGTCTACTGTTATTGGGCCGGCCATGACTGGATTTGCAGGATTCGCGGCTCAGGCCAATGCTGTTCACAACTTCCTTGGATTAGGCAGCAAAGATGCCAACGGATTCTCGAAAGCATTATCTGGATTGACGGACACCAGCAAAGTTAGCACCGCCTTTGACGGAATGAATAGTAAGGTGCGGGGATTTGTTTCAGCAACCGAAAGCGCTCCAAAGGGAATCAGCAACTTTGTTTCAGCATTAAAAGGTGTCGAGCAGGTTGGACCAAAGGGATTTGATTCTTTGGGTACCAGTATGCAGAAAGTAGTTGGATTAACTGCTAACGCATCAACTCGTGTGAAAGAATTCAATGGTGGCATTGGCTCACTCGCAAGTTCAGTTGCATCTAAATTCCCCACAATGAGTGCAAGCGTGTCATCGTTTTCTTCAACGTTCAAAAAGGGATTATCACTATCCACAATTGGCAATCCGTTTGGTGAACTGCCAAGCATGATTAGCAGTTCATTGTCTAGCATGACATCAATCGTATCTTCAAAGCTGGCTCCATTAAGCGGCTTGTTCTCTACATTAGGTAACGGTATCTCATCGGGCTTATCCACATCATTTGACCTTGGGACTTCAATTGTTTCAAATGGCATGACTGCGATGGCTGGAGTAATGAAGATGGGGTTGTCAGTTATTGGACCCGCGGCGATCATTGCGACTCTTATTGCTGGTCTTGGGCTCGTCAACAATCAATTTGGCACACAGATTCAAACTATGATACAGACGGCAACTACACAGGGCCCACAAGTAATCACTAACTTTGTTGCAGGTATTGTTAGTGCAATTCCACAGCTCATTGCATCAGGGGAGTCTCTAATTACTAGCTTGTTGAATGCCATTACTGCTAATCTCCCTGCGATTATCACAGGCGGTGTTCAAATTATTACCACATTAGTTACCTCGCTTACGAGCGGTGGTGGTAGTGCAAACATGCTAAATGCCGCTATTACAATGATCACAACACTTGTTACCGGGTTAGTTGGAGCACTGCCACAACTGATGTCAGCGGGTATTAATCTTATTATGGCGCTTGTAAATGCCATCGTTCTCAATCTCCCAATGTTAATCAATGCAGCCATGCAAATGATCCAAACACTTGCAACTGGGCTCATGCAAAATATGGATCAGATTATTAATGGCGCAATGCAAATTGTGCAAGGACTGGTAACGGGAATTTCTCAAAACTTGCCCGCCATTTTGAATGCCGCATTGGAGATCATTATGTCTATTGTAAGTGGGCTTGTTCAGCATATTGATCAACTCATTGCTGCTGCGTTGCAATTAATCACAGCCTTGGCTAACGCTTTGATTGCTAATTTACCAATGATTATTGATGCGGCTATCCAACTGGTTACGGCATTGATGAACGGTTTGATTGACAATATCGACCAGATTATTGATGCTGGGGTGCAACTTGTTATCGCGTTGGTCACCGCTCTCATTGAAAACGCGCCAAAATTGATCAGTAGTGCAATTCAATTGGTTGTAACTCTTGCCGGAGCTTTAATTGATAACTTGCCTAAGATTCTTGCTGCCGGAGTGAAACTTGTTGTTGGTCTTGCTAAAGCTGTCTGGGATCACAGAGATGACTTGGTCGATGCTGGTGGTCAACTAATCATGGGTCTTGTTAAAGGGATTGGCAACTTGGCAGCCAAAGCTTGGAATGCCGCAGTATCTGTTGCCAAGGGAATTGTTGACAAAGTTAAGGGTGCTCTTGGCATTCATTCACCTTCTAAAGTCATGGCCCAAGAAGTTGGGCAGTATATTCCCGCCGGTGTTGCTGTCGGTATCACTGATAACATGAAGCCAATAACGAAAGCGGTTGATGCAATGACAGCGGCAACTGCAATGAGCATTCCAGCAGTCGATACATCTGCATTCAGCTCATCCGTTAGTGCCCTCAACAGCGGTGTACAAGGTGCAACCTTGTCTTCAAATCTTGATGTCAACTACACTCGCAAGCAAACGATTGAGGTTCCTCTGTACATTGACGGCCGAGAGGTTGCTCGTGCAACCGCAAACCCAATGCAAACAGAGCTCAGTCGCATGACACGAATGAGCAATCGACGAAAGGGGCTATTTTAATTTTGTATGATTTCAGAGAAACAACGCCCTTCACGGGTTCTGATGATAATCAGCGCCCAGCAGAGGCGATGCTAATAGATGGCCAGTACATTGAAGACTTGATTCCGGGTTATAGCACGCTGCAAGTCAGTGGCCGAGAACTACTAAGCCAGTCAATCGAAAAACAAACGATTGGCAAGTCAGATGGTGATTTCATCCAGTATGCTCGTAACCCTTCTCGTGAGATTGTTGTCGGCTACAGGCTGGCAGCATCGGACAATCTTTCGTTCCGGCAAGCATTCTATAAGCTCAACAGCATCCTTCATGGCGATAGTCATCAGGTTTCTTTCAACGATGACCCATCAAAATATTGGATTGCTACTTTTTCTGATATTGACGATGTTCCTAAAGGCCGGAATGCGATCACTTCCTCATTTACTTTGTTTGTTCCCGATGGCATCGCCCACTCGGTATCCACGCAGACGGCTGACAACATGCCATACAAGGACGTGCCAGTGAATTTGTTGACGGGGACAAGTACTCCGATACAGAGAACTGGTAACGGGACCACCAACAATGTAGTTTCAGCTTATAAGTTTGGGGGTAAACAATTAAAAGATATTATTGGGGCAGGTACAAGTTTGGTATTAAGCTTTGACTGGTCAGTCTCAGACCAAGGAGCACTAGGCAATTTCACAGCTCAACTAAATGCTGCACCATGGTCCTTCGGGGTAGACACCAATATATCTAGTGGGTCAGGGCATTATTATGCATCATCCCCCATAGGTTCGGATATGAAGGCCTCTACTGCGGATGGTATTCAAATTCGAATGGATAATGTTACAACAACAATAACAATATCTAATATGAAGCTTGGCACCACTGATTCTCCATGGTCGCCTAACCCAGCGGATCCTGAATACTATTCCGACACCATCACAGTGCCTAATGCTGGGACTTATCCATCTGAACCAGTTATCGAGGCTACTATCAACGGTGATGACGGCGTACTAACTGCTATTAATGATCAGGGCAGTGTGCTACAGTTCGGCTCTCCCGATGAGACTGATGGCTTTGTGAAACAAAAGTCTGAACGCGTTTATCATCTCGATTTCAATCAGACACCGACAGGGGTAACACTCAATAATGGGGTTACGGCTTTTCCTTACTATGAGCATGGCAATGATGCCAACGTACAGTCGGGACCGTTTGGATATGCAAATGGTATTGCCTACCCGTCTACTGAACGAACCGCTTCCAATTACTGGAATGGGCCTTCAATGAGCGGCATCATTCCGAAAAATTCGAATGGCTCTAACACGGCTAATTTTCAGTTTGTAAATCGTGTCAACGTTGATACGAGCGGTCCTGAAGTCGGTCGGTTTGAGTTCAACTTGACGTACAAAAGCAAGATAGTTGCCTCACTCGCCTTGTTTGATGACAGCCCAGCAAATGACCAGCTTGTCTTTTCGGGAACCCTTTTTGATGGCAAGGATGCCAAAATGGTTTTCTTCGATCTATTGCCACGAAATTACTATCGTGGGGGTAACTACAATGCCGTGATAACCAAAATGGGTAACAAGCTAACCTTTCGCTTAGATCGTCTTGATTTAGGCGATGGTGGTATTGAGCCAGTTGACATAGGGGGCTTCCCTGCCATGCCGATTGACGGTTGGACAGCATGGTTCCCGGGATTCTCCGATCAACGTGGTTGGTCCATTAACTGGCAAGATAGCTACTTTGAGTGGATTAACGTTGATTACTGGGACGACATTCCTAACCGATTTAAAGACGGTGACGTTGTGAAAATCGATGTTTCTAATCGGCGTGTCCTTGTTAACGGTTTTGAAGATCGAACACTGCAAACAATCGGCAATGATTGGGGTGGATTCAAGATACATCCAGGTGATAACACGATTCGCCTGCTTACTTCAAATTGGGCAAAGCAGTGTAAGGCTGAAGTATCTTGGCAGGAGGCGTGGCTATGAAGGATTTTTATTTTGTGGATAGATCATGGCATCTGCTCGGCATTGCGACTGCTGGCGGTGATGGGGTGATCCACATTGTTGATGATACTGATGATCAGCTTATCTCAGCAGGTGCTCGTACCTATTCAGGAACCATTCTGTTCACCCCTGAACTGTCTTCTAAGGTTCAAACGATGGCAGCACGTGGCAATTACATTTTGTATATGGATGAGCGCAATAAAGCAGTCTTTATGACAATTATGGAATCAAGTCATGATCCGCTTGCTGGTGAGGAGACATTCACTGCTGAAGATGCTGGTATTGATTTGATTAACGAGACTGTTGGTCCCTACAAAGCTCCACAAGCAATGGGGATTGCCGATTATATTAAGCTGTTCACGAATGACTCAGGTTTTGAAATCGGTCTTAACGAGATCCCTGATTTGAAGCGAACGCTTGAATGGACTGGCGAGTCTGACACCACTTTAAATCGTATTCTATCTGTTGCGACTCAGTTTGATAATGCTGAACTGGACTTTAGTTTCGATGTGTCTGGAACAACGGTTGTGCGCCGCTTAATCAACATTCATAAGCGCATCGGTGCTGATAGAAACATCACGCTGTATGTTGATAAAGACATCAATAAGATTGTGACGTCCGGCAGTATTTATGATCTTTATACTGCCGTTACACCGACAGGTGGCACACCTGAAAGCAAAGATGGCGAGACCGTTGATCAGCAGCCAATCACACTTGAGGGCTATCAATGGACAGATCCCGATGGTCGTTACGTGTTAACGAAAGAGGGTGTTTTGCTTGACCCAGTTGCCAACCAAACATGGAGCAGGCTTTTAGCCAAAGGTGGTTCGCCGAGTGTCAATGCAGCGTATATCAATCGTGTTGTCACTTATACGGCTACTTCGCAAGCAACTTTGCTTCAATCTGCACTCTCTGATCTTAAGACTCACAATCATGAAGCAGTCAATTACGAGACCGACATTGCTGTGCTGCCACAAAATATCAACATTGGTGACACAATTCATTTAGCTGACGAGGATGAACACTTGTATCTGTCGGCTCGCTTGCTCGAGCTCAAATCAAGCTATTCCATGGACACACACACAGCAACATTGGGAGACTACCTCATTGAGCATGATCAGGTAGCAGCCCAATATCGGCAACTTGCTGAGCAGATCAAAAATTTGCCTAAAACGGTTCAATACTATCCATGGATTCGCTATGCCGATGATGACAAGGGCACTAACATGTCAGCTTTCCCAACTGATAAGAAATACATGGCATTCAGGTACAGCAACAAGTCATCCGTGCCAAGTGACAATCCGGCTGATTACGCCGGCAAGTGGGCATTGATTAAGGGCGCTGATGGTGCTGATGGTGTTCCCGGTGCCAAGGGTGCCGATGGCCGTACAAGCTATTTTCACACCGCTTGGGCGAATGATGTAAGCGGTCAAAGTGGGTTCACGGTATCCGGTGGTGATGGCAAAAAGTATATTGGCACGTATAGCGACTTCACACAGGCAGACAGCACTAATCCGGCTGATTACAACTGGGCGCTTTTTAAAGGTGAAGACGGTGATGTGGGACCCAAAGGTGATCAAGGTTTGCCCGGTGCCAAGGGTGCCGATGGTCGTACTGCCTATACTCACTTTGCTTACGCAAATAGTCAAGATGGGAAGACCGACTTTTCAACAACTGATTCTAATCGCAAGTACATTGGTTTCTACAGCGACTTCACATCTGGCGACAGCACGAATCCAAGCGACTATAACTGGTCGCTAATCAAGGGCGCTGATGGTGCGAATGGTAAAGATGGGGTGCCGGGTAAAGCAGGTGCCGATGGCAAGACATCGTACTTCCATATTGCCTATGCCGATAGCAGTGACGGTATAACGAACTTTTCGCTCGATACTCCTGGTTCTAGAAAATACATTGGTAGTTATACAGACTTCACGCAAGCCGATAGCACAAATCCAGAACTTTATTCTTGGCAATTGGTACAAGGGCCAAAAGGTGAAGATGGTGCTGATGGTGTGCCGGGCCCTAAGGGAGCTGATGGCAAAACTAGCTACTTTCATACAGCCTATGCTAACAGCATTGATGGGAAACAAGGATTTTCAACCACAAATGGCAATGGTAAGTCTTATTTCGGCCAATATGTTGACCAGACCAAAGCGGATAGTACCGATCCCACAAAATACTCATGGGCATTGTTCAAAGGTACTGATGGTCGTGACGGCAAAGATGGTAGCGATAATGTGCCAGTCATTACTGTTGGTGCAGCGTATCCATCAGGCCCCAAAAAGGGGGATATGCATTGGCTGACTGATAGCAGCGGTGTTGTAACGGGATATTATACCTATGATGGGACTAAATGGAACCCTTATAAAATCGACGCTAAGATTCTTTCGGCAGAAACATTTAACGGCATGACCTTCAACGGGGTTACATTTACCGGGTCTAAGTTCATTTCTTCATTTAAAGGTGTCAAACCCGATGGCGTTGCTGACTATACCGTCCACGGGACAACCACAATGGCCGATGGCAAGATCGTCACAGATACGTATTCGGATACTGACAACAGTCAGGTGACGCATACCGAACTCAGCCAATTTGGCTTGCTAAGTCAAATTTATAACAAAGGCACGCTGATGGATAGTGCGCAACTATCGTTAGGTATGTTAACGCTAAGCGGCAACTATCAAACTGCCAGTAACAAGCCGTTGGAGTGGATCACCAGCAGCTTAGATGCTTTAAGAGTCTTGCAATTAACAAATAATAACTTGCTTGTTTGGCATGGCGCTTTCTATCCGCAATCTGGAGATACTGCAACAATATCGACGCCACTTTCAAAGACTTTATCTGGATGGTTAATTGCATGGAGCTATTATCAAAACGGATCACCAACGTATAACAACTATGCGTTCACGCTGTTACCAAAGGCCGCTTTGATTTATAACACGACTGGTGCTAACTATTTAAGAGTGACCTTCACAATGAAGGATGTTGGAACCATCTTCAAAGTTCTGTGGTATGACGACACACATATTGTTGGCACGGCTGAGAACAATACGGGCTCGTTATCAAAGGCGGTTATGACTGAGGTATACGCAGTTTAGGAGGCTGTTATGGAAGCTGACAAAGTAAAAGCAATTTTTAACACTGATGAAGATGGCTATATCACTGGCTACCAGCAGGAGTTTTGGGACGGCAGTCAGTGGCAAACGCCATTCGATGATGAGAAAGCCATTCTGATTGCACCGGAAGAACTGAAAAAGATTGCCATTGGCGCCTCAAAGCTGGCTGATGACGGTACTGTTGTAATAGATACCGATAAGCAAGCAGCGCTAGAAAAAGCGGCTAATCAAGTGAAACCGACCGGAGAACAGATGCTACTCGCAAATTTAACTCTCGAAGTAGCACAGCTGAAGGCGGCGAAATCAAGTGACTAATTATGATCAGTGTGCACTACTTTACAGTTGGGGGATTGATTTAACACCTTATGTACCGGTAATGATCACTCCAGATCAATACAAGCAAATTACAGGCAGTGACTATGTCGCCAGCAAAAGCTAGCGGCTATTTTTATGGAAGGAAGTATAAAGATGTGGATTTCAAGAGTTGGATAGATATGTTTGTGGAGTTGGGTGGTGGAGCTTTGTTTGGTTGGTTTGCAAGCCAATGGCGCATGCATCGAAAGCATGGAAAGGCAATTGATTCAGGCCTTGTCGGTTTGCTTCATCATGAGGTTTACATGCTGTGTAACCATCATATCGAGGTGGGGTATATCAGCACGGACGACTTGGACGATCTTAATTACCTTTTCCGCAGCTACAAAGCACTGGGCGGTAACGGAACGGGCGAAGCGCTATATAACAAAGTTTTGCAACTTCGGATTAAAAA
>OLOA01002694.1_pt1 | contig 15624 bp, 7 predicted proteins | sample 1672201 | NCBI WGS metagenome assembly OLOA01 (sample SAMEA3136658, study PRJEB25190) | human gut metagenome
AAGAAAATCAGCTTGATTGACCAGTTGGGAGCCAGTATTTCCTATAATGCGGCGGCTAAAGAGAAACCTTGGGGAAATTTGAGTATGAATCTGCGCTTGAAACTGACCAAGAGTTATACTTTTAATATGAACGCCCAGTTTGCTACGTATGCTTATGAGTTTGATAAAGACGGCAAGGTAGTGGAAGGTAACCGTACAGAATGGTCATACGGACGTTTTGGTCGTTTTCAGGGGTATAGCGGTTCTTTCTCGTATACATTGAATAATGATTCGTGGAAAAAGTGGTTTGGGCCGAAAGATGAAAAGGACAGTAAGGGGGATAAAGACAAGAAGAATGAAAATCTGGATGAGTACAGTGATGATGGCAATGAAAACACGGAGGAAGAAGATAACTCCGGTTTGAGAAAGACAGAGAAGGCGGCTATAGATCCGGATGGCTATATGGCTTTCAAGATGCCATGGTCATTGAGCTTGAGTTATAGTTATAGTATTCGTGAGGACAGAAGCAAGCAGATTAATATCAAGACGATGAGATATCCTTATTCGGTGACTCATTCATTGAATGTTTCCGGTAATGTGAAGTTGGGTAGCCGCTGGAATGTGAATTATTCTTCGGGGTATGATTTTAATACGAAAGAGATGTCAATGACAACGGTCAATATCAGCCGTGACCTGCACTGTTTCAATATGAGCTGTGGCTTGGTATTCGGTCCCTTTACTTCCTATAACTTCAGTATTCGTGCTAACTCCAGTATGCTGACCGATGCTTTGAAATGGGATCAGCGAAGCAATACGGGTAGTGCGGTGAATTGGTACTAGGAAGAAGTTGGGAATAAAAAAATGAGAAATGGTTTCTGATAACAACACGCAACCATTTCTCATTTTTTTATTCTGTTTTTTTATTTATGTCTACCACTCAATAGGTGTTTGCCCGTGCGCTTGCAAATATTCGTTGGTACGGCTGAAGTGCTTGTTGCCAAAGAAACCGTTATAGGCTGACAGGGGGGACGGATGTGCGGAAGCCAGTACCAGGTGCTTGTTGCGGTCTATGAAGGCGCCTTTTTTCTGTGCATAAGATCCCCATAAGATGAATACAATATTTTCACGTTGTTCTGCCAATACACGGATGGCGGCATCTGTAAATTCCTCCCAGCCCCGTCGTTGATGAGAGCCTGCCTGATGGGCACGGACCGTCAGTGTGGCATTGAGTAATAAAACTCCTTGATTCGCCCAGCGGGTCAGGTTGCCTGAAGTAGGGATGGGAGCACCCAAATCGCTTTGTATTTCTTTGAAAATATTTTGTAGGGAAGGAGGAAAAGGTACTCCGTCATTAACAGAGAAGCAGAGTCCGTGCGCCTGGCCGGGACCATGGTAGGGATCTTGGCCGATAATGACGACTTTCACTTTGTCAAACGGGCACAGATTGAAGGCGTTGAATATAAATCTGCCCGGTGGGTAAATAGTGGCAGTCTGGTATTCGCTTCTTACAAACTCAGTGAGTCTGATAAAGTAATCTTTTTCAAATTCGGGTGCCAGATGTTGTTTCCAGCTTTCTTCTATTTGTACGTTCATGGCATTTCTTTTATTATAAAATGTGCGTTAAAGATAGGGGTAATTTGTAAAAATGACAAATAAAAAGAGGATGACTTTTTATAATCATCCTCTTCTTTCATTGCTGATAGATTATAATCAAATAAGTTGCATACCCAGTTGAGCGCATTCTTTTCTCATATCTTCGGGCCATATACTGGCTTGGATTTCACCTATGTGGGCTTTCTGTAAATAAAGCATACAGAGTCGTGACTGTCCTATACCACCGCCGATACACAAAGGAAGAGTTTCATTTAGCAGGCGTTTGTGGAAATACAGTTCTTTACGTTTTTCCTGTCCGCTGAGTGTCAGTTGGCGGAGCAGCGCTTCTTTGTCTACACGGATACCCATAGAGGAAAGTTCGACGGAACGGTCCAGTACTTTGTCCCAAACTAACAGGTCGCCATTCAGACCGGGAAGTCCGGTTTCCGGGTTGATTGTGGTATAGTCGTCATAGTCAGGTGCGCGCAAGTCATGTTCTTTACCGTCACTCAGTTTGCAGCCTATACCTATAATAAATACCGCACCGTATTTTTGTGAGATGGCATGTTCACGTTCTTTCGGACTCTTGTCGGGATACATCTGGCAAAGCTCTTCCGAGTGGATGAAATGAATGTCATGTGGCAGGAAGGGTTTGATCTGCGGGTACATTTCACATACCATATATTCTGTGCGGCGCATGGCTGCATAAATACGGGTTACTATTTGTTTCAGGAAATCAACCGTGCGTTGTTCTTTGGTAATTACACGCTCCCAGTCCCACTGGTCTACATATAGCGAGTGGAGATTACCTAATTCCTCGTCAGCCCGGATGGCGTTCATGTCTGTATAGATGCCATAACCCGGCTCTATATTGTAATCGGCCAAAGTCAGCCTTTTCCATTTTGCCAGTGAATGGACAACTTCGGCCTGTGCGTCTCCCAAGTCTTTAATAGGGAAAGATACCGCCCGTTCGGTTCCGCTCAAGTCATCATTGATACCCATTCCCTTCAATACAAATAGCGGGGCGGTGACACGGCGCAGACGTAATTCTGACGACAGGTTCTGTTGAAAGAACTCTTTTATTTGCTTAATGCCTAACTCTGTTTGTTTTAAATCAAGCAAGGCTTTATAGTTAGCTGGTTTAATTAGGTAACTCATTGTAAAATAGATCTAGTTGTTTTAATTGCTTGCAAATATAGAAATTATTTGTGATATTGTTATATGTTTAGCCGAAAATATAATCAAATTGATTGTTTTATACTTAAATTAATGAGCAAAATATTATTTTGATAGATAAATATCCCAAATTATTAGGATAAAGACAATATATTTTGTACTTTTGCACGTCCAAGTTTCAGACGCACCCGTAGTTCAATGGATAGAATACCGGATTCCGGTTCCGACGATATGAGTTCGATTCTCATCGGGTGTACAATTCAGTAACCTCTTTGCAAGGAATTGCAAGGAGGTTTTTTCTTGTTATATCTTCTCCGTATGAACCTTTTTTCCTTTTTTGAGTTATTCCCTTATGTAACTTTTTAAAATATGCCTTAATATTTAGTTTATTCTAAAAAACAAAGACTAATAAAGAATATAGTTCCTTTTGTTTCTTGTATATACTAAATATACGTGTATATATTCGCTGTTGATTTTAAAATTATTTTCTTTTTGAGGGGTTTTAAAACTAACACTTAATTAAACTTTTTTATTTAAACATTAATTTATCAACCAAATCTGAGATTCATGAAGAAAGCTCTCTTTTTTATCGTATGCCTCTGTTTTGCAATAAACATGATGGCGCAAACAAAAACGATAACAGGGGTAGTGGTAGATGCCACCGGTGAACCTGTTATCGGAGCAAGTGTCCTGGAGGTGGGGACAACAAATGGTACAATAACTGATGTAGACGGTAACTTTACTATCCAAGTGCCTGTGGGGGCAAAACTGGATGTGAGTTATATAGGTTACAAAACACAACAAATTGTAGTGGGAGTGCCAAACACCTACAAGGTTATTTTAAAAGAAGATGCAGAAATGCTGGATGAGGTCGTGGTGACCGGTTATGGAATGAGTCAGAAACGTTCGTTGATGACGAACTCTATTTCAAAGTTGGATGATAAAGTATTACAAAATGCAGCTATGAGTAATGCGGCCCAATCCTTGCAGGGAACTGTCAGCGGATTGCGTGTGACAAATACTTCGGGTAAACCGGGTAGTTCGCCCAATATCGTTTTGCGTGGTGGTGCTTCCATAAACAAGAATCTGGAAGGGCCGTTGGTCGTGGTGGATGGCCTTGTGCGTTCTATGGATGATATCAATCCTTCAGATATTGAATCCATACAGGTACTGAAAGATGCGGCTTCCACAGCTATTTATGGTGCCCGTGCCAATAACGGCGTAATTCTGGTGACAACCAAGAAGGGGGTGGAAGGCAGGACACAAATTACTTATAAGTTCAAAGGGGGTGTGAACTTTGCACGTGAAGGGTATAAGTATTTGGATGCCGGTGACTATTTGTATTATCAACGTTTAGGTTGGCAGCGTACCAATGGCGGTACAAGTATGGAGAACCAGAAAGGTTTTGGGGTTAACTCCGGAGTGGATCTGGCCTTTATGACAGATGCAAACAAACATTTGCTGAATGAAGGATGGCGGTCTATGGCGGATCCTGTGGACCCTGATAAAACTTTGATTTTTAGAAACCATGCCGGTGAGCTGCATGATCTGACTTTCCGCAATGCCGCGTTTACACAAGATCATTATCTGAATTTGTCGGGAGGTAATGACAAAGGAACATTTTCCTCATCTTTAGGGTATTATTCGGAAGACGGTCAGATAATTTCTACCAATTATCAGCGTGTGAACGGGACTATCAACGGTTCATACAAGTTGTTGCCCGTTTTGACAGTGAATGCCGGCGGTAGTTTTTCATGGTCCAAGATGCCCGATTTATGGACTTACGACTTGAAAAGCCCTTGGAACGGAGAAACGGGAGAGTATGAGTTGTTCTATCGTACCATGAGTATGTTTCCCACTTGGAATCCGTGGAATGAGGATGGAAGTCCTGCTGCCGGATGGAGTAATCAGGATGGTAATCCTTATTATTGGAAAGATAAACTGACTCGTTCTACAACGAACCGTAAGACTTCGTTTAATATCGGTTTTGCTTTGGAAATCCTTCCGCAGCAATTGTTCCTGAATGGAAACAGTTCTATGTATTATACAGATAGTCAGTTTGAACTGTTTGAAAAGAAATATCAACAGATAGGACAAGCTCCCAATACCAATCGTAATGCTTCTCAAACAAATACAAAAGTTTTTCAACAACAGCATGCATTGACTCTGGAATATAAAAAAGGTTTTAGCGGACATAATATCAATGCCATGGCAGGTGGTGAGTATTTTGATTATCAGTATCAGAACCTGGAAGCGCGTGTTTCCGGTGCTCCTACAGATGATATACCTACTTTAAATGCGGGCACTAACCGTACTTATACTACTTCTGTCAAAACCGGATATCGCATTCTTTCCGGTTTCGCCCGTGTTAACTATGATTATAATTATCGTTATATGGTGTCCTTGGTAGCCCGTTATGACGGTATTTCCAAATTGTCCGACAATCGTTGGGGATTTTTTCCGGGTATATCTGCCGGTTGGAATGTGCATGAGGAAGCTTTCTTTAAAGATTCAAAGTTTGCGGAAGTAGTATCCTTGATTAAACCGCGTATCAGTTATGGGTTGAACGGTAATGTAAACGGTATCGGTAATTTTGATGTATATGGTAAATATGGTTCGGTAGGTGCTTATAATGGTAATCTGGGTTATTTGAATACAGGGGTGGTCAATAGTAAATTGCGTTGGGAAAAGAGCCATACGTTTGAACTGGGGCTTGACTTGGGCTTTTTCAATAATCGTATTCATATGATTATGGACTATTATGACCGCACGACTTCCGATTTGCTGACTGATGTGAATTTGCCGGAATATACAGGATTTCCCTCGTTCAAAACGAATCTGGGTACTATCAGCAACTGTGGTTTCGAACTGGAAGCCAAGGTGAATCTGCTGACAAGGAAGGACTGGTCATGGGATGTCACCGCTAATACTTCGTTTGTGAAAAATATGGTGAAGAAGCTGCCTTTTAACGGGAATGTAAACAACCGTCAGGGGGGTGAGCAGGTATGGGATCCAAAATCCAACTCGTTGGTTTGGGTAGGCGGCATTCAAGAAGGAAAAAGCTTGGGTGATATCATTGCTTATAAACTAGTGCGTATCTTGCGTGACTGGGATGATGTGAGAAATCATGCCGGTGATTTTGTGGATGAGGTTGCCAACCTGTATGGGCCGAATAAGGCTGCCGAATATGCGGGTAAACCGGGATGGAAACCCATTGAGCCGGGAGATGTACTGTGGGATGACAAGAATGGGGATAATGTTATAAATTCATACGACCGTCAGGTGGTGGGTAATATTTATCCGAAATGGACCGGTGGTTTTTCTACCACGCTGAACTATAAAAACTGGTCTTTGTATGGTCGTTTTGACTATGCGGTGGGTCATACCATTTACAATGATTTGAAAGCAAGAATCTTGGGGCAGTATAACGGGTCGTTCAATTTGATTACGGATGTCAGAAATTCGTGGTCTGAAAACAATACGGAAACTAGTATTCCTAAATTCTATTGGGCCGACCAGAATGCGAAAAAGAACATTACCCGTTCCAATAATGGTACAACGAATCTGAACAATAATAACTCTACTTTCTATGAAAAGGGGGATTATTTGTGTCTGCGTGAGGTAACCTTGAGTTATAAATTCCCGAAGAATCTTATAAATAAGGTGTTCTTGACCGATGCGTCCGTGTATGTTACGGGACAGAATTTATTCTATATTACCGGATATGATGGAACTTCTCCGGAACCGGTTATGGATATTCAGGCAAATGGTCGTGGCGGTATAGACAATGGACGCTATCCTACACCAAGAACCGTCCTGTTTGGTTTACAATTGTCATTTTAATGTGTAAAAAAGAAAAGGTATGAACATAAAAAAGATAATATTGGCTTTTGCCGCATCGGCTATGTTGGCCGGTGGATGTACTTCGTTGGATATGGACCCGGTGAGCGATATCACTGACTTGAATTACTGGAAAACTCCGGAACAGTTTGATTCATTTGTTTTTGGACTGCATAGTCGCTTCAGGAGCCATTCGTGGAATATGTTTTTGTTGGGTGAGGCAAGAAGTGATGTCTTTGGGGGAATTCCTTTCGGTGGAGAAGCTACCCAGGGGATGGAACGTTTTCCTTATAATACATTGAATGCGGAGAATCCCGGAATCAGCGGGTTTGGTGATTTGTATCAGAATATCAACCAGATGAACTTGTTTATCAGCAGAACTCTTCATACGGATGTGCTGACTGAAAGTGCCAGGAATTATTATTTGGGACAGGTGTATGGATTGCGTGCTTACTATATGTATCAGCTATATCGTTCATGGGAAGATGTCGTGTTTACGGAAGAGCCTAGCCTGGGTTTTGAAGTGGGTAAACTGGCAAAGGCGGCGACTCCGGCTGCCGAAATCTTTGAGCAGGTAAAAAAAGATATAGAATCTTCATTAAGTTATTTTGGATCCGATTATACCATAAAGGAAAAAAAATCGCTGTGGTCAAAGGCTGCCACATTGATGCTGAAAGCGGATGTATATCTGTGGAGTGCCCATCGTGACGGGGGAGAAGGAGATGCCCGGACAGCAAAGAATGCGTTGGTTGACATACAGAATAATATCAGTCGTAGCAATCTGGACTTGATGGATACTTATCAGGGAGTGTTTGCTTATGATAATAAAGGTAATAAAGAGATTATCTTTACCATTCATAATGAATTGTTTGAATATAATCTGTGGAATGGAAATAATGATTTGTTTCCACAGGCTGATTATTTAGGGAAATTCTATAATGCGGATGGTACTTTGATAAATACGTCTGTCGAGAATAATTTCGGTATCATGCGCCTGATGGTGAAATTGGAAAACTTCAAGAAGTTTCTGCCGGGAGACACCCGTCGTGACGTTACATTGAAAGATGTATATAATAAGGTGGAAAATGGCAAGTTGGAATTGGTAGGGGTGTATCCGCATAAGTATTGGGGAGTTATGAATGGGAGTACACGGGTGAGATGTGATGATTATCCTATTTATAGATATTCGGATTTGCTATTGATGCTGGCTGAGGCGAAAGTGCTTTTGGGTGAGGATCCGGCTACAGAGATAAACCGGGTGCGCCGGCGTGCGTTTGGTGATGCGTATGATGCTTCAACAGTGGGGTTTCCCAATCAGGAAGTCGATAAGCGTCCGGCGGATGCTGTCTTGCAGGAACGTTTGTTTGAATTTATGCTGGAAGGTAAACGATGGTATGACTTGAGGCGTTTTGGCGATTCGTACGTGCTTGACTATACTCCGGCGGAGCCTGCCCGTCTGCTTTGGCCTATCAACCAAGGAGCTCTTACTAATAATCCATTGTTGAAACAAACGGTTGGTTATTAAATTTTTGTCGGATAAGAATCTTTAATTGCATAAAAAGACGGTGTTCTTTATGAGATTAATAAAGAAACCATCTTTTTATTTTCTAATTTCAATAAAAACTTTTATTTTTACACCCGTAAAATTATAAATATTATGAGAAACCCTAGCTTATTACTGCTAATTGTTGTTTTTATATTAGCACCCTTCAAGTTGAGTGCGGCGGCAGATACGGTTGTTGTCCGCGAAACCCGGATTCCTGTGTTGATTGAAAGGCAGGATAATGAGTTGTTTCATTTACGTATAGAGGCTACTCAAAGTCAGATGCTGAATGAAGTGAAGTTGGACTTCGGCAAAGACGTGAATTTGAATGAAATTGAATCTGTGAAACTGTATTATGGTGGAACTGAAAGCGTGGAGAGGAGGGGAAAGACTTATTTTGCTCCGGTAGATTATATATCTAATAATACTCCGGGAAAAACATTGGCTGCCAATACTTCTTATTCCGTTTTGAAGTCGGAAGTGAAGGCCCCGAAGCGTGAGGTTGTATTGAAAGCTGACCAAAAATTGTTTCCGGGAGTGAATTATTTTTGGATTAGCCTGCAAATGAAGCCTGTTGCTTCTATCTTGTCCAAAGTGTCGGCAGAAGTGGTGGAAGCTAAGATTGACGGACAGGTTGCTCCTTTGAAGATAGCCCGTAAGGCGGATACCCATTATATGGGGATCGGCGTGCGCCATGCCGGTGACGACGGGGCTGCTGCCTATCGTATTCCCGGATTGGCCACTTCAAATAAAGGAACCTTGTTGGGGGTATATGATGTACGCTATAATAATAGTGCGGATTTACAGGAGTATGTGGAAATAGGTCTGAGCAGAAGTACGGACGGAGGTCAGACTTGGGAGAAAATGCGCATTCCGATGGCATTTGGTGAATATGATGGGTTGCCTAAAGCACAGAATGGAGTAGGCGATCCGGCCATTTTGGTTGATAAGAAGACAGGAACTATCTGGATTGTCGCTGCCTGGACACATGGTATGGGAAATGGGCGTGCGTGGTGGAATTCACAAACAGGCATGGACCGTAATCATACAGCACAATTAATGATGGTGAAAAGTGATGATGATGGTAAGACCTGGTCGGAGCCTATGAATATAACAGAACAGGTGAAAGATCCGTCATGGTATTTCTTGCTGCAAGGTCCCGGTAGAGGTATCTCTATGGAAGATGGAACATTGGTCTTTGCCAGCCAGTATATTGGCAATGACCGTATTCCTAATGCCGGTATTATATACAGTAAGGATCATGGAAAAACCTGGAATATCAGTACATTGGCACGCACTAATACAACTGAATCTCAGGTAGCGGAAGTGGAACCGGGAGTGCTGATGCTGAATATGCGTGATAATCGTGGTGGCAGTCGTGCCGTTTCTACAACTACAGATTTAGGTAAAACATGGAAAGAACATGAGTCTTCACGTACAGCCTTACAGGAACCGGTTTGTATGGCCAGTTTGATTAGTGTTAAAGCTAAAGAGAATGTATTGGGTAAAGACATCCTTTTGTTCTCTAATCCGAATGATGCCAAGAACCGTCATAGCATTACCATCAAAGCAAGTCTGGATGGTGGGGTGACTTGGTTGCCCGAGAATCAATTGCTGCTGGATGCCGGTTGGGGTTGGGGATACAGCTGCTTGACTATGATTGACAAGGAAACAGTAGGAATTTTATATGAAAGCAGTGTGGCCCACATGACTTTCCAAGCGATAAAGCTGAAAGATATTATTAAGACCAAATAAATAATGAAACGCAGATTTTCTAGTTTTATTGGTATGATACTGGTTTGTGCTGTAACTATAGCACAAACCAGTATCTCGTTACTTCCTAAACCTCAGTTGTATAAGGATACGGGGAAGAACTTTACTATGGGAAAGGTGAAACTTTCTACTCCGGTGTTGAGGTCGGAGTGGGAAGTTTTTATCATGAATGCAGGTGGTGAGATTGTTGAACACTCGTCATCGGTGATTGAAGTGGAACTGGTTCCGTCTATTGAGGAGGCCAGGCTAAACAGGGCTGAAGCCTATCGTCTTTCTGTTTCAAACAAGCGGATAAAGATAGAGGCTGTAACAGAACAGGGAGTGTATTGGGCTATGCAGACACTTCGGCAATTGGAACGGAAAAAAGGGAAGAGAAGTTCTGTTGCCGGATGTGAGATTGTAGACTGGCCGGCATTCCGGATACGCGGATTTATGCAGGATGTGGGACGCAGTTATATTTCAATGGAAGAATTGAAAAGAGAGATCGAGATTTTATCCCGGTTTAAGATTAATGTATTTCATTGGCATCTTACTGAAAACCAGGCATGGAGATTGGAAAGTAAAATCTTTCCTATGCTGAATGATAGTGTGAACACCATCCGTATGCCGGGTAAATATTATACGCTGGAAGAGGCACGCGATTTGGTGGATTTTTGTAAGAAACATCAGATGTTGTTGATTCCTGAGATAGATATGCCGGGGCATAGTGCTGCCTTTGTGCGTGCTTTCCGCCATGATATGCAAAGTCCGGAAGGGATGAAAATATTGAAACTGTTGCTGGATGAGGTGTGTGAGACATTTGATGTGCCTTATTTACATATAGGTACGGATGAGGTGGAGTTTACCAATCCGCATTTTGTACCCGAAATGGTGGCGTATGTACGCTCAAAAGGGAAAAAAGTAATATCCTGGAATCCGGGCTGGCACTATAAACCGGGGGAAATAGACATGACACATTTGTGGAGTTACCGTGGAAAGGCGCAACCGGGTATTCCTGCTATCGATTCCAAATTTCATTATCTGAATCATTTTGATGTTTTCGGTGATATTGTAGCTTTGTACAACAGCCGTATTTATGATCAGGCAGAAGGCAGTGAGGACATTGCGGGAACTATATTGGCTTTGTGGCACGATCGTTTGATTGACAATGAGTGGAATCTGGTTATTGAAAATGGCTTGTATCCCAATATGCTTGCTATTGCCGAGCGTGCCTGGAGAGGGGGAGGTACGGAATATTTTGACGGACTGGGTACGATACTTCCACCCGAAGACACGGAAGCATTCAAAGAATTCGCTGATTTTGAAAAGCGTATGTTGTGGCATAAGGAGCATACGTTTAAAGGATATCCTTTCGCCTATGTAAAACAGACTAATGTAAAATGGAATATTACGGATGCTTTTCCTAATGGGGGAGATATGGATAAGGTGTTCCCGCCTGAACAGGAATTAAAGGATACCTATCATTATAACGGGAATACGTATGGTGTACGTCAGGCAATAGGGGCAGGTATTTATTTACGCCATGTCTGGGGGACGTTTGTTCCCGGATTTTATGCCGATCCTAAAGAGGATCATACCGCGTATGCATATACTTGGGTATATTCTCCTAAAGATCAGGAAGTGGGGTTATGGGCAGAATTTCAGAATTATAGCCGTTCGGAGATGGATCTGGCTCCGCTGCAAGGTAAATGGGATTATAAAGGTAGCCGTATTTGGATTAATGATAGGGAGATAATGCCTCCTGTATGGACAGCAACCCATCAGGTGAAGAGTAATGAAATTCCATTAGGAAATGAAAATTGTGTGGCACGTTCTCCACTGGCTGTGCATTTAAATAAGGGTTGGAATAAAGTGTTCCTGAAATTACCTGTCGGTAAGTTCCGGATGGACCAGACGCGTCTTGTGAAGTGGATGTTTACTGCTGTCTTTGTGACTCCTGACGGAGAAAGGGCGGCAGAGGGATTGATTTATTCACCAGATAAACAAAAATAAAATGAAACGTATTGTCTTATTGTTATTGGGATTATTATTAGCGTTACCCCAGTTTGCTCAGGAACGCAAGTATTCTACTTTTTATGAGCAGAGAGCTACTTTGTTTGAAGAACTTCCGGTTACTTCAAAAGATATTATTTTTTTAGGGAACAGTATTACCAACGGTTGCGAGTGGGCTGAGTTGTTCCAAAATAAGAATGTGAAGAACAGGGGTATCAGTGGAGATATCTGTATGGGGGTATATGACCGTTTGGATCCGATTGTAAAGGGAAAACCGGCAAAGATTTTTTTATTGATCGGTATCAATGATGTTTCTCGGGGAACGTCTGCGGATAAAATTATTTCAGAAATAAGTATGATTGTTCGGAAAATAAAGCAAGAATCTCCAAAAACAAAATTATATTTGCAAAGTGTATTGCCGGTGAATGATTGTTACGGTATGTTTAACGGGCATACATCACGCTGGCAGGTGGTAAAACAAATTAATGATTTGTTGGAACCATTGGCGGTAAAGGAAGGAGCTGCCTATATTGATTTGTATAGTCATTTTGTGGAGAAAGAGACAGGCAAGATGAATCCAGTATATACTAATGACGGATTACATTTATTAGGAAAGGGATACTTGCTGTGGCGTGATATTGTAAAACCTTATGTTGACCAGAAATGAAGAAGACATTAATACTGATTTTATGTTTGTTTCTTTGTACCGTTTCATTTGCACGGAAGCGGGTGAAGGTTGCTTGTGTAGGTAATAGCATTACCTATGGCATAGGTGTATCCGATCCTGATAAGGAGTCCTATCCTGCCCGGTTACAGCAAATGCTGGGTGAAGGGTATACGGTGGAGCGTTTTGGAAAGCCGGGAGCTACGTTGCTGAACAAGGGACACCGGCCTTTTATGCAACAGAAAGAGTTTAAGGATGCATTGGCTTTTGCTGGTGATGTAGTGGTTATTCATTTAGGAGTGAATGATACAGATCCGCGTGATTGGCCCAATTACCGTGATTTTTTTATAGCGGATTATCGTGCACTGATTGATTCGTTCAGAGTGGCGAATCCTGAATGTCGTATTTTGATTGCCCGTCTGACTCCGATTGCCGACCGCCATCCGCGGTTTGAGTCCGGCACACGCGACTGGCATGATGAGATTCAGCTGGCTATAGAAACGATAGCGAAATACGCACAAGTACAGTTGATAGATTTCCATGCACCTTTATATCCATATCCTTTTATGTTGCCCGATGCTGTCCATCCTGATAAGGAAGGTGCGGCTGTCTTGGCAAAAACGGTGTATGAAGGCATAACCGGTGATTTTGGCGGTTTGCAAATGCCGGAAATTTATACGGACAATATGGTATTGCAGCATGGACGTCTGCTGACTATTCAGGGAAAAGCGGATGCCGGTGAGAAAGTAACTGTTTCCATAGACAGGCAGCAACTTCAGGCTGTGACGGGAGCAGATGGAAAGTGGGCGGTGGATGTCCGGCCATTGAAGGCGGGCGGTCCATATACGCTGACTGTTTCTACAGAAAAACGGAAACAGGTCTATGAAAATGTGTTGGCGGGAGAAGTGTGGCTCTGTTCCGGACAATCGAATATGGAGTTTTATCTGAATTGGAGTGCGACTGCCGCACAAGATGTTCCTCAAGCTGCAAATAGTAATATCCGTTTTTATGATATGAAAGCCCGTTGGCGTACGGATGCGGTGGAGTGGGATGCTTCGGTACTCGATTCATTGAATCATCTGCAATATTATAAGGATACACAGTGGACAGTTTGTTCGCCTGAAACAGCCGGTAATTTCTCGGCGGTGGCTTACTATTTCGGAAAGAAATTGCAGGATAGTTTGCAAGTCCCTGTAGGACTGATTTGCAATGCCATTGGCGGATCTCCTACTGAAGCATGGATAGACCGTAGTACATTGGAATATCGTTTTCCGGCTATCTTACGTAATTGGATGCAGAATGATTTTATCCAAGACTGGGTGCGTGGGCGTGCTGCCTTGAATGTAAAGCAGTCTTCCAATAAATTGCAACGCCATCCTTATGAGCCTTGTTATTTGTATGAATCGGGTATCCGTCCTTTGGAACAGTTTCCGGTCAAAGGCTTTATTTGGTATCAGGGTGAGTCTAATGCCCATAATCGGGAGGCTCATGAAAGGTTGTTCAGATTGTTGGTGGAAAGTTGGCGCAAGAATTGGGGGGATGCGGAACTTCCATTCTATTTTGTCCAATTGTCCAGTATAGACCGTCCGTCATGGACTTGGTTCCGTGATAGCCAGCGTCGTTTGATGGCGGAGATTCCTCATACCGGTATGGCTGTCAGTTCAGATAGGGGAGACTCATTGGACGTACATCCCAAACAGAAAAGAGAAGTCGGTGAACGGTTGGCTGCATGGGCTTTGAATAAAACATACGGATATAAAAATGTCATTCCTTCGGGACCGCTTTATAAATCGGTCGTATTTAGTGGAGGTGCGGCTTATATTTCTTTTGATTATGCGGAGGGGTTGTCCACTTCGGATGGGAAACCGCTTCGTACATTCGAAGTGGCAGGTGATGATGGATTATTTTATCCGGCACAGGCTGTTGTTGAAAACGGTAAAATAAAAGTATGGAGTGACAAGGTGAAAGAGCCGGAAACGGTTCGTTACGGATGGCAGCCATTTACCCGTGCCAATCTGGTAAATGGCGCCGGTTTGCCTGCATCCACATTCCGGGCTGAATAGTATATAAATTAATAAAGATAGGTAAGATGAAGAAAACATTAAAAGTTTTGATGATGTTAGGATGCTTTCCGATGATGCTCAGTGCAAAGGAGTATAAGAAGTCAGAGAGTCTGAATCTTGATAAGGGATGGGAGTTCGCCCAGGTCGGCCGGAATGAATGGTTGCCGGCTACGGTGCCCGGAACGGTGCATCAGGATTTGATTTCTCATAATAAGCTGCCCAATCCATTTTATGGGATGAATGAGCAAAAAGTGCAGTGGGTAGAGAATGAGGACTGGGTCTATAAAACTACTTTTAATGTGACGGATGAGCAACTCTCGCGGGATGCTGCCTTGTTGATTTTGGAAGGGTTGGATACGTATGCGGATATTTACCTGAACGGCTCTTTGTTGGAACGTACGGACAATATGTTTGTCGGCTATACTCTTCCGGTAAAAGAGGTGTTGCGGAAGGGAGAAAACCATTTGCAGATTCTGTTTCATTCACCTGTCAAGCAAACTTTACCCCAATGGGAAACCAATGGTTTTGGTTATCCTGCTGATAATGATCATAGTGATAAGCGGGTTAGTATCTATAGCCGTAAAGCGCCTTACAGTTATGGCTGGGATTGGGGAATCCGCTTGGTAACCAGTGGTATCTGGCGGCCTGTGACACTGACTTTCTATGATGTGGCACGCATTGATGATTACTATGTACGTCAGGCTTCGGTAACAAAAGATCTGGCGAAAGTTGAAAACCGCCTGACTGTAAACAGTGTTTCTGCAACTCCTCAGAAAGCGGAAGTAACTGTTGCTTATTCTTATAAGGAGGGTGAAAAGGTAACCGAACAGAAAGAGGTGACATTGCAGCCGGGAACAAACCATATTCTTCTTCCCAGTAGTCGGGAATACCGTCACCGTCCGTATCTTTCACGTTTGCATTGGTTACAGATTTCAGAACATCGTAGGGATCATTTACTCCTAAGGCTGTGCAGACATCTTTCGGGTCGTTGATATATCCAC
>OLOA01002708.1_pt1 | contig 15563 bp, 10 predicted proteins | sample 1672201 | NCBI WGS metagenome assembly OLOA01 (sample SAMEA3136658, study PRJEB25190) | human gut metagenome
AATGTGTGGCGAAGTACAAAGATGGCATGAAGACTTTTATTCCAATTGAGTCATTGGAAGGCATCACAATCATGGGGCAGTCGCAGGTGACGACGAAATGTATGGAAGAGTGCATGATGCGTGGGATACCTGTGACTTATTTCTCAAAAGGCGGCAGATATTTTGGGCGTTTAATGTCCACGGGCCATGTGAATGTTGAAAGACAGCGAAAGCAGAGCGCATTGTATGATACGGATTTTGCAGTGGAACTTGGGAAGAAAATTTTGAGCGCCAAGGTGAAGAATCAGAGTGTGGTTTTGCGGCGATATGAAAAGAGTAAGCATAAGAATCTGGAAGAGGAACAGCAAATGATGTCGATTTGCCGTAACCGTATTCTTACGAGCAAGAAGATAACGGAGATGATTGGTTTTGAAGGTCAGGCAGCGAAAAGCTATTTTCAGGGGCTGTCCAAGTGTATAGACGAAGAATTTAAATTTCAGGGGAGAAGCAGACGTCCTCCGAAAGATGAATTTAACTCCATGATCAGTTTCGGGTATTCGCTGCTGCTGAATGAAGTCTATTGTAAGATTGAGATGAAAGGGCTGAATCCTTATTTTGGGTTTATTCATCGGGATGCGGAAAAACATCCAACCCTTGCAAGTGACCTGATGGAAGAGTGGCGTGCAGTCATTGTCGATGCAACCGTGATGAGTCTGATTAATGGTTATGAAATAAAGAAAGAACATTTTCAGACAGATCTGGATCAACCGGGATGCTATCTGACACGGGAAGGGTTAAAGATTTTTCTCAATAAGCTGGAGAGAAAGTTCAGAACAGAGGTCAGATATTTAAAATATACAGATTCGGCCGTCAGTTTCAGAAGGGCAATTTTACTTCAGATGGATCGCCTGGCAAAAGCCATTGAGGAAGGAGATGCAAGTATCTATGAGCCGATTATCATCCGATGAAAACATTTTTAAGGGCGATTTTTATGAGGCGGAGCAGGAAGCAGATATGCATGCATTTGGTGCCGAAGATGAAGATTATTATTTTCAGATAGCTGAGAATCTGGAGGATGACAGGCAGTTTATTTTGATTATTTATGATATTGTGGATAATAAGCGGAGAACCAAATTTGCCAAATTATTGGAAGGCTATGGAACACGCGTACAGAAGTCGGCTTTTGAAGCCATGCTTTCGCAGAAAAGCTATGAAAAACTGGTAAGAGAAATACCGTACTATATCAATCCTGCCAGTGGGGAAGACAGTGTCCGAATATACCGGATGATCGGAAAAGGTCGTGTGAAATCCTGGGGAGATGTTCCAAAACAGCAGGAGGAAATTGTTTTGGTATAAAACAAATATGTAGCACTTCAGTTTGTAAATATGGTAGAATATAATTGTTCAGGGTCAGATTATGAGGATATTGGCTCTGGACAATTGTATTTATACGCAAAGAGAGATGTGCTATATGAGTAAGACATATTTATTTTCACCAATCGGGAATACAGACCCGATTAAATATTTTTACGATGGTTCTATGCTGCATATTTGCCGCTATTACAAGCCGGACGTAGTAATCCTCTATTTGTCTCATGAGATGATCCTACATCATGAGAAAGATAATCGTTATGTCAGAAGCATAGAATTACTGGGAGAAAAATTGGGGCATACCTTTGAAGTGCGGATCATCCGGGATGAACAGATGGTGGATGTACAGCAGTATGACCTGTTTTATCATGCGTTCCGAGGAATCATTGCGGATATAGAGGAAGAGATGATGCCGGAGGATACACTGATCGTGAATATGGCATCGGGAACACCGGCCATGAAAAGCGCACTGTTGGTGATGGCAACCCTTGTAGAATATCGATTTTTGCCGATTCAGGTATCGACACCGAAGCGGCGCAGCAATCTGGAACATGAAGAACGTGAAGATTATGATGTGGAGACAAACTGGGAACTGGATGAGGACAATCAGCCGGAGGCAGAGAAGCGTTGCGAGGAAGTACGATGCATGCACCTTGTTCAGTTGCTGAAGATGGATATGATCAAGAAGCATCTGCAATCTTATGATTATCATGCGGCTTTGCAGGTGGGCAGAGAAATTCAGAGAGAGCTGGGCAAAGAAGATTATGAATGGCTTGAAGCCGCTGATGCCAGGGCAGTGCTTGATTGGGAGAGAATGAATCGGTTTCTGCCGAAGAATAATGGTGTGCTCTGGCCGGTGAAGGCGGAAAATCAGAACAGAGTCCTTTTGGAATATACGTTAAGCCTTGACTTGAAAGTCAAACGCGGAGAGTATGCGGATTTTATCAGAGCGATCACACCTCTTGGTGTGGATTTACTTGAAAGAGTGATTGAGCAGTATTGCAGTGTTCATATTGAAGATTATTATTCAAGCCGGGACAGTCAGAAATGGAGCCGGGGAAAACTTGCAAATTCAGAAGTGCTGGAAATTCTAAATCGCAAGTTTAACGATGGTTTCAGGTATGGTCCGATATACTCTTATCAATTAAATACCATTGTTCAGGCAAAATGCAGCGATGCGCTAATGGCTCAGCGGGTTCAGGAACTGGTGAATGTGGAGCAGAAAGTCCGCAATCTGGCGGCGCACAGCATTGTGTCAGCAACACCTGAGTGGGTAAAAGAACGGACCGGAAAATCCGTGGATGAGATTATGTGGCTTATCAGGTATATCTGTGAGAAGGTCGGCATTGCAGACAGTCAGGAGTCGTGGCGTTCCTATGACCGGATGAATAAGAAAATCATCGAAAGATTGGACAAAACACAGCTGTAAGCAGCACACAAAGGCACCGGTTGAAGGACAAAAATCACAATTAGACACTTTTTAAAACAAGTGACCATTAATGAACAAAAAACATGCGATTGATGGTTGTAAATTATGCTGTCCATTAATATAATATTTTTTATGAGAAAATCAACATGTTATCTATTAATGGAACAATTTATGAAAAAGGAGCATTTTTATGAGAAATGCATTTAGGATTTTTCGCCGGGATTTGAAGCGGATTTTGCGCAACCCGGCAGCATTACTGGTCGTCATAGGTGTGTCGATCATTCCGTCGCTCTATGCATGGTTCAATATTGTTGCAAACATTGATCCTTATGCCAACACCTCTGGTATTAAGGTAGCTGTTGCCAATAATGATCAGGAGGCGTCGAGCAATGGCCTTTCGATCAATGCGGGTGATGAGATTATTACGAATCTGAAGGAAAATGATCAGCTGGGATGGACCTTTGTGTCGGAAGATGAAGCCGTTGAAGGCGTCAGATCCGGCAAGTATTATGCAGCGATTGTTATTCCGGACAATTTCAGTGAATCATTGTTAAGTGTCCTTTCAGGCAAGCTTAATACACCGGAACTGGAATACTATATCAATGAGAAAGCCAATGCCATTGCACCGAAGATCACGAGTACGGGTGCAAGTACGATCCAGTCTCAGATCAACAGTACATTTTCATCGGTTGCAGCAGAGTCTGTGTCGGATGTTGTTAAAAATTCTGTGACAGATGTAGCAGATGCTGTAGGCAATGTGAATACGGACATCAATGAGATGCTGAAGAAGGCAGATGCCAATATTCAGGCGTACGAAGATTTGTTGGACAAGTTTAACAACAGTTCTGATTCTACCAAGGATCTGATTTCAGATGCCCAGAAGGCAGCAGGTTCACTGGATGACGCAGCGGCCTCAGGCGCATCTGCTCTGGATGACGCGGATACGATCATTCAGAATACGAGAACAGCAGCCGGAGATTTTTCCGCCATCCTGTCCTGGTCACTTTCCAATGGAGAGCTACTTTTGAACCAGGCACATAGTTCTGCTTCAGAGGGGCTGACAGAGTTGGAAGCCAAGGCAGGCAAGATTAATACGACGGTTGGCGATGCACTGGATTCAGCCAATTCTGTTGTATCATTAAATGGTGAGATCCTGAATAATATGCAGGATCTTGTGAATCAAGTGAATGATGAAGTGGATGGACAGATTGCCAATGATATCATTGACAGACTGAACAGCAATATTGCCAGTCTTCAGGAGCAGAATGACAAGAATCAGAAACTGATCGACAGTCTGACTGTAGGTAATAACAGCATTTCGGATGCAATCTCCACAACATCCACAACACGTGAACAGCTGTCAGGAATTGCTTCTGACAGTATCGGCAGTATCCATGCTTTCAGGATTTCCATGGCTCAGAATGTTATTCCTGAACTGGACAAAACACTGGATACATTCTCAAGTCTGACGGGTGAGTTGTCCGGTCTGCTCAATGGCGTACCGACAGCTTCCGAGCAGTTCCAGTCGGTTTTTAATCAGCTGGATACAAGTCTTGCGGATATCAGGGACGCTTTAAGCGGTACGACCTCTGCACTGGCAAGTGTCAGCGGCAAGCTGAATGACATCCAGAGTGATGTGAATGCGCTTGTAAGTTCCGATGCATATAACAAACTGCTCAAACTGGAAGGCATTGATGCTGACCAGATTTCTGAGTTTATGGCATCACCGGTTGAACTGGATACAGAGACTTATTTTGCAGTGAAGAATTACGGTTCTTCCATGATTCCATTCTATTCCAACCTGGCAATCTGGGTGGGCGGTATTGTTCTGATCGCGATCATTAAGATGGAAGTAGACAGAGACAAATCTATGAAAAACTATACGGCATCAGAGATGTATATGGGCAGATGGCTGCTGTATGTCGTGATCGGTATCATTCAGGGCTTTGTTGTGTGTCTGGGTGATACGCTGCTTCCGGGGGCGCAAGTCGTGCATCCGGTAAGGATGGTTATTCTTGGTATGATTCTTTCTTTTGTCTATGTTAATATTATTTATGCATTGTCTATTTCATTCAAGCATATCGGCAAGGCACTGTGCGTTATCCTGGTTATTCTTCAGATTCCGGGATCATCAGGTACATACCCGATTGAAATGACACCGGCATTCTTCCAGAACCTGCACCCGTTCCTGCCGTTTGCGTATGGCGTCGGTGCTATGAGAGAATGTGTAGCAGGTGTATATGGACATGTCTATGAGAAAGATATACTGATTCTATTATTATGCTATGTGCCGATTTCACTGCTGATCGGACTTGGTCTCAGGCCGGCCCTTGCCGGACTGAACCGCCTGTTTGACAGAAAGCTTTCAGAGACAGAGTTTATGATCTGTGAAGAACCGGATGAAACACTCAGCCGTCATGAACAGCTGAGAATGCTTTTGAAGGCATCTCTGTCTGTTGACAATCTGAGAGAAGAGACAGCTGCAAAGGCACAGGCTTTTGAAGGCAATTATAAGAAGATGGTGCGTTTCGGATTCCTGGCGATCATCATTATTCCGCTGATTTTCCTTGTTCTGATGTTCAGTCTGGAATCAAAGATCGTATTCCTTGTCCTGTGGATCCTTTCGATCATTATTATCGCTGTATGGCTGATCGTTGTTGAATTTATTCACAATAATCTGCAGGAACAGCAGAAGATTGCAGGTATGTCCTTTGATGAAATGCTTGAGAAATTCCGTGGAAAGGAGAAGGAATAATGAAGAATATTCTGCGTGTTTTTAAGAATGACTTAAACAAGATTCATAATAATGTTATTGCCATGATCGTTATCATGGGTATTCTTGTTATTCCGACTCTTTATGCATGGTTCAATATTGCAGCCAGCTGGGATCCGTATGGCAGTACGGATGGCCTGAAAATTGCCGTGGCCAGCGAGGATGCAGGGTATACAAGTGAACTGATCAACGTGGATCTGAATCTTGGTGATGATGTCATTAAGGCATTGAAGGAAAATGACAATTTCAACTGGGTCTTTACAGATGCAGATGATGCAGCCGATGGAGTTAAATCCGGCAAATATTATGCGTCCCTTGTTATTCCTGAGGATTTTACCAAGGATATGATGAGTGTTTTTACCAGTGATGTGACACATCCTCAGATTATTTATTATATTAATGAGAAGGAAAATGCCATTGCACCGAAGGTTACTGAAAAGGGTGCCAGCGCTGTACAGCAGCAGGTGAATGACACTTTCATTGAAACCGTTTCAAAAACAGCTCTGGAGGCAATTCAGCTTGTCAGCAATGCTGCTGATGATGAAGATGATCAAGAGTTGGCAGACAAACTGTCAAAAACCCTGAACCAGGTAGCTTTTGATTTGAGCAGTGCGGCCAATACAGTGCAGTCCTTTGCAAATCTGACAAAATCGGGTGCGCTGATGTTGGATTCAACCACTGAATTTCTGAAGCAGTCCGGCTCTGGTGCAGAAAACAGTGTCGAGGCTTTTGATAAAGCCGGTGAAGGCATTGATTCATTAAACAGTGCTTTGACAGGTACCACAAAGACGATTTCTGATGCATTGGCACAGAACAAGGAATTCTATACAGCTGTGTCAGATGCGGTGGGCAAAGCGCTGGATTCTTATAATACAGATGCGGAGGCCTCCGCCGATGCTTTATATGCCGTGTCAGACAGAATCCAGGATGTGATCGACCGCTATACAGAGATAGAAAATTCCCTGACAGACATCGGCAATGATTTTGATTCCCTGAAGATTTTAAACACAGCCATCAGAGATATCAATGGTTTGATCGATACGGCGATTGCAAGACAGACAGCCATTCGGGACAAGATCAATGAAGCCGCCGGCAGTCTGACAACACTGACAGGGGATGCATCGGATCTCAAGAAAGAAATAAATGATCTGATCGCACAGACAACGGATTCCGTTGAAGAAGTAAAGACAAGCTATGAAGAGAATGTCAAGAGTGGTCTGAATGATCTGGCCGGCAGTCTGTCATCCACAGATTCTTCCATTACATCTATGTTCACAGCGTTGAATGACAGTGTCCAGGATATTGCAGGTGTCACCGACAATGCATCCGGGGATCTGTCGGATGTTCAGAAAACATTGGAAGATTCGGTGAATCTGTTAAAAGATGCTTCTGACAAACTTACCACAGCATCCAGGAAAGTATCAGACAGCGGCAGTATGGATGCCCTGACCGATCTTCTGGAGGAAAGTCCTGAGAGCATGGCTTCATTCATTGCTTCTCCGGTAAAACTTCATGAGAACCAGATTTATCCGATTGAGAACTATGGTTCTGCAATGGCACCGTTCTATTCAACACTGGCCATCTGGGTTGGTGCGGTTGTAATGGCGGCTATGCTGAAAGTTACTGTGTCAGAGAATGCGAAGAAGAGACTAAAGAATCCAAAGGAACATCAGCTTTATTTTGGACGAATGATCCTGATGGTTTGCCTCGGTATTCTGCAGAGTGCACTGATCTGTCTGGGAGATTTGTATTTCCTCGGTATTCAGTGTGAACATCCGTTGATGTTTATTATCACGGGCTGTTTTTCAAGTCTGATCTATGTCAATATTATTTATGCTTTGACGGTTTCCTTTGGCGATATCGGTAAGGCAGTTGCTGTTGTGCTGATGGTTATGCAGGTAGCCGGAAGCGGCGGTACATTCCCAATCGAATGTGCACCGAAGTTCTTCCAGGTTGTATATCCACTGCTGCCTTTCGTACACAGTATGAATGCGATGCGTGAGTGTATTGCCGGATTCTATGGCAATTATTACATGGTTGAGATGGCTAAGATGGCATTATATCTGATCCCATCCCTGCTTCTCGGTCTACTTCTCAGAAAGCCGATTGTCCGACTCAATGAAGTGTTTATCGAAAAACTTGAAAGTACAAAACTGATGTAACGGGAAACCGGTACAACAAGAAACAGATACAACAAGAAAAGCCCCTTTACAGAAAGGGGTTTTTTCTGTACAATGGAACTATTGAAGAATAAGATATTTTGCAGCTGCAAAGAGGTTGAAGGGCTGCAGAATGATAATGAAAGGAAGATATACAATGACAAATCCAGTTGTAACAATTACAATGACAAACGGAGATGTGATGAAGGCAGAATTATACCCTGAAATTGCTCCGAATACAGTGAATAACTTTATTTCCCTCGTTCAGAAAGGCTTTTATGATGGCCTGATTTTTCACAGAGTTATTTCCGGTTTTATGATTCAGGGCGGTGATCCGCAGGGTACAGGTATGGGCGGTCCAGGCTACAGCATTAAGGGTGAATTCGCCATGAATGGTGTGAGAAATGATCTGAAGCATACAAGAGGTGTTCTGTCTATGGCACGTTCCATGATGCCGAACTCAGCAGGTTCACAGTTCTTCATTATGCATGCCAATGCACCGCATCTGGATGGACAGTATGCAGCATTCGGCAAGGTTGTTGAAGGTCTTGATGTGGTTGATAAGATTGCATCTGTCAGAACAGGATGGCAGGATAAACCGGTTGAAGAGCAGAAGATCCAGTCTATGACAGTGGAATTGTTCGGTGAGACTTATCCGGAACCGGAGAAATGCTAATAAGCAACAGCTGAGTATGGCTGCCGCAAGATGCCGTTATCGCAGAGTGATCTGCGGCATTTTGGGCGGCCATTTTTAGAAGGGAGGGTGAGAGATGGCGATTCTTGTTGTGCGGATTGAAGATGTGTCAACCCTTTTAATGAATGAGTTTTTTGACTATAACGGAAGGTGTTATGCCCTGACACGCTCAAGGAAAGAGAATACGGATGTTTGTATCAACCTTGAGGATTTTTATGAGGGAACGGTTCAGAGCGAAAGTCTGGAGGACATACCGGTGGTCTTTGTAAAAGCACAGGATGGCGGCTGGGCTGTGATCGGGTACTATAAGCGGGCAGAAGTGCGCAAGAAGATCATGCGTCCGTCTCTGTTCCTTGAAGGTAATATCCGGGCAGACGTCAGAGAAGCATGGCTGTTTTCTGAGGATGAGCGGAAGCAGATATTTGCAGCACATTTCGGAGAACGGTATTATGAGGTTGTAGAAGATGATGATGCCCGTTATCAACCGTTGATGGCGTGTATGACAGACAACCCTGGACAAAACAGTCTGCTGCGGTATGATTGTGTGGATATCTTTCTGCAGAGTACCATCCGGAATCAGTATGAGGCGTGTCTGGCAGAATGCGAACGACTGGCTTCGGCGCTGATGTGTGAGACATGTACGGATCTGAGGGAAATCAAGCGGCTTGAAGTGTGTGGACGGCAGGCGGCTGTGCTGAACGGCAGAGAAGCAGACGGCTATTATTATGAAGCGATGGCGGATGAGCAGTTGGGCAGAGTACGACAGGGCATGAAAGCCATCGAGAAAGCCCTTCGTATCGAACCGGAGGGGGCGGATCTGATGGCGCTCAAAGGACAGCTCCTTGTGGGTATGGGAAAGGCTGATGCAGCGGCTCAGTGGTTTCATAAGGCCTGGTATGAAAGTGGAGATGATGATTATCTGATGTTGGAAGGCCGGGCATGGCTTTTGGATGAAAAGCCGGATGATGCACTGGATTGTTTCAAGAAGATCAGCGACAAAGGACTTCTGGATGCGGCCGGGATCAACCTTAAAGACATGGAGCAAAGGTGGCCGCCGGTCAGCGCCAGAGGGGTTCGGGGTTAACAGAAGAAACTAGTACATCGTTTTCGAAATAACTACACCATTCACTTGCCAGCGGAATGAAAGGAGCGGATTTCATGAGTGAACAGGAAAACATTCTCAAGTTAAAAGCAATGATTGAGGCATCGGATAATATTGTATTTTTCGGTGGTGCAGGGGTATCTACAGAAAGCGGTATTCCGGATTTCAGAAGTGAGACAGGTATCTATAATACCGTTCACAAATACGGCTGTTCACCGGAACAGATTCTTTCTCATACATTTTTTATGAGAAAGCCGGAGATTTTCTATGATTTTTACAAGTCAACCATGGTTTATAGAGAGGCAGAACCTAATGAAGCCCATAAGGCACTGGCGAAACTGGAGAAGATCGGTAAGCTGAAAGCAGTTGTTACACAGAACATTGACGGACTGCATCAGAAAGCCGGTTCAGAGAAAGTCTATGAGCTCCATGGCACCATTATGAAGAATTACTGTATGAAGTGCGGTCAGTTCTATGATCTGGATTATGTGACGGCTTCCGAGGGTGTGCCGAGATGTGAGAAGTGCGGCGGTATGGTGAAACCGGATGTTGTGCTCTATGAAGAAGGTCTGGATGATACCACCATCAGCAAGAGTGTGCGGGCCATTGCGGAAGCGGATGTGCTGATTATCGGCGGTACATCACTGAATGTTTATCCGGCAGCCGGTTTTATTAATTACTACCATGGCAATAAGCTGGTACTGATCAATAAGAGTGAGACACCATACGATCATGAGGCCAACCTGCTGATCCATGACAGCATTGGCAAGGTATTGAAAGCCTGCGTGGCAGATTTGTAGAAAGTGCAGTGCAATCTGAGAAATGCTTTTGTACATTCGATGATAAATGTATATTTTTAGGCATTTTAACTAAAAATATATTGAAATAGGAGATATAAAGCGTTATAATGTCTATGTTGTAAAACATCTTTTCAGGGCAGGGTGCAAGTCCCTACCGGCGGTAAAGCCCGCGAGCGAAGAAGAATGGCATGATTATTTTTCTGATGCATGATCCGGTGAGATTCCGGGGCCGACAGTATAGTCTGGATGAGAGAGAAGAAGATTTGCATTTTATTTGAATGTTGACCTTTGTATGTATGCCCTGAATTCTTTGTGTGAGGATTCAGGGCTTTTTCTTTATGAAATATGAAAAAGAAAATTCTGACAGGATTGTTCGCCGGAATTTCCTGATGTGACTTTTGATAAAATGTAATCTCCATGAAAAGAATGCTGTACAGAGTCGCAGATGACTGACTTGCAAGAATGTATCGGAGGTATGGAAATGGAAAAGTTTTATCTTGGATTTGACGCAGGAACACAGAGTGTAAAAGTAACCGTATATAATGAGAAAATGGAATGCGTGGCATCTACATCAGCACCGACAACACTGACTTACCCTCATCCGGGATGGGTGGATATGGATGTGGATGAATATCTGGCGTTGACGATAAACGGCATGGCTGAATGCAGTCGGCAGATGTGTGAGAAAGGCCTGGATCCGAAACAGATCCAGTCTATTATGGGGGATGGTATCATCTGCGGAATCGCAGGTGTGGATGAAGAGGGCAATGCCATCACACCATATATTAATTATCTGGATTCAAGAACCCAGGAGGATGAAGTGCTGATCAACAGCTGGGATTTGGATATCTGGGGCAGGGAAACAGGCAATCCTGAGGCAAAATGCATGTTTCCGGCACTGTTTGCCAGGTGGCTGCTGAAGAATAATGAAGCTTTTAAGGCCCGCGGAGCAAAGTTTATCCATAATGCGCCTTATGTACTGGCACATCTGGCGGGGCTGAAAGCAAAGGATATGTTTATCGACTGGGGCGCTATGTCCGGATGGGGTATGGGCTATAAGGTTGAAGAAAAATGCTGGTCACCGGAGCAGTTGAAGATTCTTGGTATTGAGGCATCTATGATGCCGAAGATTGTCAAACCATGGGATATTGTCGGACATTTGACAGAAGAAATGGCAGAGAAGACGGGACTGGCAGCAGGAACACCGATTTGCGGCGGCGCTGGCGATACGATGCAGTCCATGCTTGGCAGCGGCAATATGGGAGCAGGACAGGCTGTGGATGTGGCAGGCACCTGTTCTATGTTCTGCGTTTCCACAAAAGGCATTATTCCTGAACTCAGTAAGAAGGGGGCCGGACTGATTTTCAACAGCGGTACATTGCCGGATACCTATTTCTACTGGGGCTATATCCGTACGGGCGGCTTGGCGCTGCGCTGGTTCAAGGACTCTGTCTGCGGGCAGGAAAAAGACGGTGATTATTTTGATGTACTGAACAATGCAGCCAAAGATGTCCCGGCAGGCTCTGATGGCGTATTATTCCTGCCGTATCTGACGGGCGGTACCAATGACGTGAAAGAGGCCACAGGCTGTTTCCTTAACATGACGCTGGATACAGATCAGGCTACTCTCTGGCATGCGGTATTAGAGGCTATCGGCTATGACTATATGGAAATTACAGACCTGTACCGTGGTGCCGGTGTGGATATGAGCCGTATCACCATCACAGAAGGCGGCAGCCGCAGCGAAATCTGGAACCAGATGAAATCCGACATGCTGGGCAGCGAAGTGATCACATTGAAGAATGCCGGCGGCGCTGTGGTGACAGACTGTATCGTCGGTGCCTATGCACTGGGACATATCACGGATATGAAAGCGGCATTGACAGAAAGTCTGGAGATTAAGAAACTGTATTATACCAATGCGGAAAATCATGATTTTTACGCTAAACAGTATGCGCTGCAGAAAAAACTGGTGAAACAGGATATGAAAGAGGCGTTCCATACACTGAAAGCGCTGCACTAAAAAGGTGGGCTGCCCCTTGAAAAATGATTGGCCTGCAGCTAAGAAGTATTGATAATGGGATTAAAATGTGTGGAGTGCGGTTTTAATGTATCGTTAAATGGGTTCAAATGAACAGTTCAACACAGGCACACTTGCGTTGCCCAACATTGGCAGCAGTACGTAAGGCACTAAAAGACAGTGCCTAAGTACTGGCCATGTTGGAAGCACCTGTGTCTGAACTGTTTCATTTGAACCCATTTTTTGAAGCTTTTGACTGCACGCCATGCATTTCTAATCCCAGTTCTGTAGTGTTTTGAGCTGCAGGCGATTTGTTTTTTTGGGCAGCCCATGTAGACAATAATAGACTCGAAAGATGTAGATTGTTGGTGTAATATATAGGTATAGGAATTAGGAGAATAGATTTATTCGGGAGGTGATGATTTGATGGAAGAGCCTTTGATTATTAAGCGGGATGAGATAATTTTTAAGATTGGATTTTATATATGTTTGATTGCGCTTCTGTGCCTTATCGTATCCTTTGCAGTGATATCGTATAATCAGTGGTGGCATGGTTCGGTTTATGATGAAAGTTTAATAGCCGAAATTTTTCTGTGGATATTTTCATTTTCTATTGGCGGAGTTCCGCTTGGTTTGCTGTTAATTTGGGATAGTTACAGACATGATTATAAGTTGGATGAAAATGGGATTACCATAAGATATCGCAGCAGTGTATTTCGAACGGTCAGAAGGTGGGGTGAATGTGATTGTCTGGGGGTGGAATGTCTGATTTACCCTAAAATCACCTGTTCAAGAGATATTGGCGGCTCTGTGCTGGAAATAAGTTATACGCCGGAAATATGGGACAAGATGAGTGTTTATATGGCACGGCATGGTGTTAAGGTATTGGAACCGGATTTGCAGCAGATTTGGTACAAGCAGCAAAGGAAAAATTCGAAAAGTATTTGTGCTTTGCAAGATATACAGGGTGAATTGAAAATTAGTGACCAGACGTTTTATGGGAAAAAATTAAATGGCGGGATAAAGCCGTTATCTGCGATTGTTATAGCTTTAATGCTGTTTGGTTGGTATGTTATTTTGGCGTTTGAATATGGTTCATTGCTTCGATATGCATGGTTATTATTGATTATTGCGGCAATTGCCGGATGGATTATTTATGGCGAGGATGCGGAATGGGGAAACGAATGGATAGTCAGCAGAACTGGGATACAAATTACGACACGGCGGAGTAAAAAAGTGATTTTTTATGAGTGGTCGCAAATCAATCGAGTAGGAGTGGGCAGTTGTGGTTCGGAGGCGGCATTTTTTTATATCTTTTTTACTGCAAATGGTAAATTTAAGAAAATGAGAGTACGGTTTACAGAAAAAAGATATAAAGAATTTCTTGCATTTGTGCCGGAGGGAAAAGAAACAGACCCAATGACAAGTGATTATCAGATTAGATGGCGTTCGGCGATGAGGAGCTATGGCAAAAGCCGGGATGATTTTGATGAATGGTAGAAATGAAATCGTTAAAAATGGCGAGAAGAAGACAAAAAATCTTTTTCACGCCATTTTAATATTTCGCGGTAGTTTGTTACATTGGCTCGCTTATTTAATCCGTTTAGCTAGTACGGCAAATCGTCCGTCCGTTGTATAGTAATCGCAGGTGGACAGTGTAATAATCTCATCTCCGAATGACGGTGCATTTTCCTCGTCATAGTACAAGGAAAGGTTTTTAATGTTGTTCAGATATTCTTCAAAATCATAGGCAGTCTCTGCGTTGATGAAGTCATAGTATTTGAATTCTTCTGAATCCGGGTCATAGGCCTTGGACTGGAAGGAGGCAAATATTTTGTAAGTGCCCGGACGATACATGGTATCAAAAGTAACAACAGAGTGTTCTTTCAGATAATCATTGTCCTGGAAATCCATCAGCGGGCCGAACATGGTGCCGTTTTTCATATGATGGCCGTAAATAATGGTGTCAGTGCTGGATGGGTTGAAGGTACATCTGGAATCGACAAAAAGCATACCGCCGATATCATAATCGCCGTTGAAGTTCTTGCGCAGATAGTGCTCAGGGTCATCCGGGGTGTACATGACGGGATTGTTGATATTGGTGCCTTCAATGGAAAGCCAGCCGATGAAATCCTTATTCTCATTGTATAAATCACCGTATTTCTCCATCATGGCCTCAGATTCAGCCACAGGGTCTTCTTCATCGGAGTCATCGGAATCATCGGAAGCTTCAGTGGCATCAGTGTTAATTCTGTCAGCCAGCTGGTCAATGTTCTTCTGGGTTGTGTGTGCCTGCCATGCGTATTTGCCAAGGGAAAAGGCACTCCAGCCAAAGCAGATGATGGCAATGATCAATATGATTGTTCCAATTACTCTTTTCATATAGTATTCCTTCTTAAATATATTATTGTAACTGTTCAGAGCCAGCCTCCAAAATGCTACGCATTTCGTCGGTGTGGCGTATCCGCCAAATAAAATTTCAAAAACAGTCTTAAAAATGCAAGCATTTTATACCTGTTTTTTGAAATTTTGCTTGGCTCTGAACAGTTACATATTTTTAATTTTTATTATGTAACTTCTGTCTGTACCCCATCCGAAGATGAAATGCATCCCGCATCTGATGATGCCTGCCGCCCTGAGACGAATTATGCCTCACCGCTTCAGATTCGAATTATGCATGCCACTCCATATAGACAGCGCCCCATGACAGACCAGCGCCAAAACCGGCCATAATGATTTTCTGTCCATCTTTAAGCTGACCACTTCTGTTCATCTCATCCAAAAGAATCGGTATGCTGGCGGATGAAGTATTGCCACATTCCGCGATATTCATCGGGAACTTCGCGATATCCGATTTTAACCGCTTTGCTATGGCTTCAATGATCCGCTCATTGGCCTGATGGGTGATAAACCAGTCAATGTCTGCCTCTGTGCAATGCATCTGTGTCATCAAAGACTTTGCCATCTCCGGCATCTTTCTCACCGCAAACTTAAAAACTGCCGTGCCGTCCATATCAATGTAGGTCTTACGGTCTGCTTCCTTCTGCTGCCAGTCATTCTGCACGCGGCTCTCACAAGCCAATACATGACCCATGGTGCCATCAGAGCCTGCAACCGAAGGATAAAGCTCTCCTTCTTCTGCCCGGACAACGGCCGCACCGGCACCATCACCAAACAGGATACAGCTGCTTCGGTCCTCCCAGTTATTGATGGCTGACAGCGTCTCGCTGCCGATG
>OLOA01002714.1_pt1 | contig 15538 bp, 13 predicted proteins | sample 1672201 | NCBI WGS metagenome assembly OLOA01 (sample SAMEA3136658, study PRJEB25190) | human gut metagenome
ATTCCTCGGCAAAGGATTCTATTGTATGAACAAACTGAAGATTTTTCCCATATTTATAATCATCCTGATTTGCTATATGAACATCAAAGGAAAATGCATCCTTCAGTACGTACATTTTATTAATTCCTATTTTAAATTCTACTGTAAATGTTCTTCCGTCAAAATTAAAATATGGTTCCAGCCTTACTTTTCCATAAGTGCTTCCCTGAATCAGTGGAAGAGACTTCGCAACTGCCTGCTTCTGCAATAATGAAGCCAATTCCGGCGTGGTATGCATCTGCACTCCTTTTCTGATCGTATGGGTCAGACCACCTTTTACAATTTTTTCTACAGATTGTCCGTAATCATAACTATCCATATCATTTTCATAATCATTATATTGCAGAAGAACCGCTACACAATGTTTACAAAGTCCACCATATTCTGCATATGCCCGACATTCACAATAGCAGGTATCAACTTCATCATTCTCTGTATCGATTGATACATCTACTTCATAGATATTTCTTCCACTGCCTTTTACAGATGCAACAATTTCATCAGACGCACCCATATTTTTTACATCCATATCCAAAACTTTTCCTGTTGCATAAAGTTCTGCACCTTTACTGTATGATGAAGAATTTGCCATATATCTGATCTGAGTTTTTGAAATCATATTTCTATACCTTTCCTGATACAATTAAAAACTTTTTGTATCATTTTCCCGGTTAAACCTGAGTAAAAAAGAACCCCTTCACCAGGCAGTATCAATCTCTGCTTAAAGTGAAGGGATTTCCTCATCCATCGTTATTTATTTTACACGATAACCTTCGCAACTGCAAGACCATAAACTTTAAGTTTATCGCTGCCATTGCCATAAATCCAGCTGATCTCGCCTTCCGGTACGGGAATGCTTACAGCTTCTGTTCCGAAATTCTGATAAATATAATATTTCTCATTTTCATTCTCTCTCACTGTAATCTCAAGTGCATCCGGGATTTCTTCTTTGATTCCGCAGGAAACGCCGCTGTCTTTGAGCACTTTTTCAAGGAAGTCTCCATAGAATTCTTTATCAGCATCTGCTGCCACATACCATGCCTTACCTTTGCCGTATTCATTCACTGTCAGGCAGGAATAGCCTTCATAGAAATCACTTCCGTAGATCATTAAAGTACGTGCTCCGCGAAGCTCCACAAGGTCGCACAGATATTTACATGTATAAGTCTTATCCAGTCCAAGTTCATTGCCAGCCACAGGAACAAAAGAATTTTCTTCCCAGTCATAAAGGCCGTCAATTTCTGTGCTTCTGATTCCCAGTACATCCATCAGTCCATGTGGTGTTCCTTCCAGATAACACCTGTCTGTATCATCTGCAATTCCGGACCAGTAGCTTGTGATCAATGTACCTCCGTTTTCCACGAACGCACGAACCTTTTTGGCAAAACCTTCCTTGAACATATAAACCATTGGAAGAGCCAGTACTTTATATTTATCCAGTTCACAGGTCATATCGATCACATCCACATTGACGCCCTGCTTACGGAAACCTCTGTAGAATTTCAGCATTGCTTCCAGATAATGAAGCCCTTTATTTCTGGGTCCCTGGCTGTCCTCCATTGCCCACTGGCTGTCCCAGTCATAAAGCATGGCAACCGAGCTGTTCACAGTTGTTCCTGCCAGTTCTTTTAACTCTTTCAGAACTTCTCCAACCCTGGAAACTTCTTTGAACACTCTTGTATCATTTCCACCGTAATGATCGATCACTGCTCCGTGGAACTTCTCAGAAGCACCTCTGCTCTGGCGAATCTGGAAATAGAGAGCACCTTCTCCGCCATGTGCAATTGCCTGCATGGACTGTGCAAAAAGCATTCCCGGTTTCTTTAATTTGCTCACACTCTGCCAGTTTGTAGAAGTCGGACAGGATTCCATCTGAAAGAACGGCTTTCCTTTCAGAGAACGCATCAGATCATGGCACATTCCATTGTCATAAGCTGTATCAATCACTGCTTCTTTATGCCATGTCGGATAAGTATCCCAGGAAACCACATCTATCTCTTTTGCAATCTTAAAATAATCTAAGCCGCCGAAATAGTGCATCAGGTTTGCAGTAGTCGGAAGTGTACTTCCTCCCTCTCTCAGTGCTGCAATCTCATGATGAATGAAATCAGCAGTCTGATGAGTGACAAAGCGTTTCCAGTCCAGATTCAGTGCATGAAGCTGTGTCTCACCAATCTTAGACGGACTCTCGATCTGGTCAAAGCTGTTATAAGTATGACTCCAGAAAGTGGTGCACCACTTATCATTCAGATTTTCAATAGTCTGATATTTCTCTTTCAGCCAGTTACGAAATGCTTTCTGGCACAGCGGACAATGACATTCTCCGCCATACTCATTGGAAATATGCCACAGGATCACACCCGGATGTGTGGCAACCTCCTGTGCCAGCTTTTTGTTAATAATATGTACCTTCTCTCTGTAAACAGGAGAAGTATAACAATGATTATGTCTGAATCCAAACAACGCTCTATGGCGTGTCTCATCTACACGGAGCACCTCCGGATACTTATCTGCCATCCATTTGGGTCTTGCACCTGACGGTGTAGCCAGAATTGTAGAAATTCCTCTTTTATAAAGCTTATCAATGATTTCCTGCAGCCATTCAAAATGAAATACACCTTCTTCTGGCTCCAGTGTGGACCAGGAAAAAATCCCAAGGCTTACTACATTACAGCCAGACTCCTCCAGCATATCAATATCTTTTTCCAGAATATCCGGTCTCTTTAACCACTGTTCCGGGTTATAATCACCGCCATGGAGCAGCTTATCTGTTCTAAAGTCCATACTTGTTCTCCTCTTAATTCTCTATTCTCAGTCGTTTTCTTTTTCACTATCATATTTAATACTCTATCCAATTTCAAAACACACTATTCTCGCTGCTTATTACTTTTCTCAGTCAAAGCAGACGGGATTTGATTTCATTCTTCTTACAGGATATAGTTTGCAATTACTCCAAGTTTGTTTGCGCAACCGATTGTTCATATTTTTAGTATATTCCTTTATATTAATAAAGTCAATTAGCCATTATTATCTAATTTCGAATCTCTTTTTTGTCATATCACACAATTCATGACTGATTTTTCCATTTTTCAAACACACACGAATCCTGCTTGCAGGATTCCTCCGCCTGTGGCGAGTCGCTTCAGCGACATAATTCCTCTCTTCCACAATGCGATCCTGCCCGGGAACTTTTTATGTTACAGAAACATTATGAAGTAATTTCCCATGAAAAAAAATCCTCTAATTATTGATTCTCCAATAATTACAGAGGATTTTTCATTTTTCTACTGTGTTGACTCACGCAGCATCACCTGATAATTCAGAGTTAACGTATCCTCCAAAGGCTTCTCCCCTAGGATGTTCAGTAATTTCGCACATGCCATCTTTCCCAGTCTTACTGTATCAAAGCATATACTAGTGATCGGTGGATTATTATATTCCAGATTTTTACTGTCATACATACTGGCTATTTTTATTTCTTCAGGAACCGATATTTTCTTTTCCCTCAGACTGCTCAGACACATGCTGCAGATCACATCATCCATACAGACAATACCATCTGCGCCTTCTTCAAGCAGTCTCTTCACAGCATCAGATACTGCTGCCTGATTATCCGTATCCATGAAAATCAGATTTTCGTTAACAGAAACTCCCATTTCCTCATGTGCTTCCAGAAAGCCCTGATATCTGCTCCCAGTAACATTGTAGGACTGATTTCCACCCAGAAGTGCCAGATTTCGAAAACCTTTCATCAGCATAATACTTGTCAGTTCTTTTCCGGCTTCCTGGTTCTTGTTATCTACAAACGGAACTTCCGGATCTGAAGACGGGCCGATCAATATATATGGTTCTTTACAGTTCTTCAGATATTTCTGTACCTTGGAACTTACCACTGCTCTGCTTACAATGATCCCATCGACTTTTCGATTTGCCTCCAGTCTCTGTATCTGCGATACATCTGCTCCATCAATCATAGAAATAATAATATCATAATCATAGGAGGAGGCCATCTCACAGATTCCATTCATGCAGTCTTTAAAAAAAAGAAACTCTGTGGCAACATAATCCTTCGGCATCAGCAGCGCAATATTATAAGTTTTACGCTGTGCCAGTCCCTTTGCCACAACATTTGGTCTGTAATCATGTTCTTTTATAAATGCCTGCACTCTTTCTCTGGTAGCCTGACTGATTCTTCCCTTTCCTGAGATAGCCCGTGATACCGTAGTCTTACTTACCCCAAGCTCCCGGGCAATATCTTCTATTGTATATACCTTCTTTTCTTCTGTTTCCATAAAATACCCCACCGTTTTTGCGCAATCGCTTGTTTATTCTCTATAACACAATAATCAAGCACTTACAAGTAAATTTTAAAGAAGATATACCGGCAGTTCCTCATTAATATGAACAAAACCTTTTGCTGTTTTTTTCTTTTCTTCTGTAACAGACATTATTTCCAGTTTCTCTGCATCTTTTGCGGATACAACAGGCTTCTTTACGTTTTTCCCTGCACCTGCATTTGCTGCACGCCGAATACTCTCCCTGCCTACTGACATAATTCCATGACCTCCTCTGCCAATCTCATATATTCCCTGGCACTTCTGCTTGATTTTTTATATTCCACAACCGGAATACTGTTATCCTGTGACCATTCTATAGAGCTGTCCACTCTGATGATCTGCTCAAATACATGAATATCCTCAAGTTCATGCAGTGTTTCCATTGTCTGTTTATAATAATTCTTTCTTGTATCTACCTTTGTCACTGCAATTCCGGCAACTTCCAATTCCGGTGAGATCTGTTTCACCTCATTGAGAAATTCAAACATATTCGCAAGTCCGAACATTCCCCATGGACTTGCCTCAACAGGAATCACCACTTTATCTGACGCACAGAGAATATTCATTACCCATCCACCCAGTGTCGGCGGCGCGTCGATCAATATATAATCATAAATCTCTGCATCTTTGATCTTCTGCATACATTTTCGCAAAATGAATTCTCTCTGCCATTTTGTAAACAGTTCATATTCTATAGAACTCATCAACGTGGATGATGGAATGAGATCCAGATTTTCATAAGGAGTATGTACTATATAATCACTCAGATCTTCCTGCTTTTTTATCGCATAATACAGATTCAGCTCCCCTGCTGCATGTTCCAGCACCCAGTTCTCTGAAAAAAAAGCAAGTGACAGATTCAGCTGCATATCTCCATCAATCAAAAGAACTTTCTTTCCAGACTGAGCCATTGCAGCTCCCAGATTAGAACATGTAGTAGATTTTCCACTCCCGCCTTTATTATTTGTAAAACATATCGTTATTGTTTTCCCCATGAAACATCCCCCAGTCACTGACCTTTATAAGTACCTCTTTAAACCCTGTTTTTGTGTTTCAATTATTCTCATTATAGAAGTTTTACCACCCTTTTTCAACTATTTTCCAAGTATGTCTGCCTTTTGTTTCCATGATATGTTTATTACTACAGTTTCGTTTAATGTAATTATTTGATTTCCAAAATAAATACTTGATTTTTTTTATATTTGTGTTATAGTATTTGCATACCTGATATGTAGTTTTTAAAACTACATTACATTGTTTTTATTATATTTACATGCAGAGTTGATTTTTTGCATAGTCTTTATAGGATATAAGACTGTACAAAGTTGCAAATATCTGTCTTTTATCAACTCTCCTACAGGCACATGCAAAATGAATGGAGGCGTTTATTATGAAAATCAGATTAAAAGATCCCGGAAGTGCGATCACCCATGGTATTGCCCTTCTTCTCGCTGCAGTCGGAGCAGTACCTCTTATCATCAAAGCAGCACGTTCTTATGACGTGATCCATATTGTTGCTTTAAGTATTTTTATCCTTACCATGATTCTGCTCTATGCAGCCAGTACCATTTATCATTCTGTAGATTCTACAGAGAAAGTTAATCGACGGCTGCGAAAGATGGACCATATGATGATCTTTGTGATGATTGCAGGAAGCTACACTCCTGTATGCCTGATTGTTCTTCATAACCGTATCGGCTATATTTTATGTGCTCTGGTATGGAGCATCGCGATCCTTGGCATAATCTTAAAAGGTTGTTGGATCACATGCCCGAAGTGGTTATCATCTATACTGTATATCGGTATGGGTTGGCTATGTGTACTGGCATTTGTTCCGATTTTCCATGCACTTCCCCGTGCAGGTTTCGACTGGCTTCTTGCAGGAGGAATTATTTATACTATCGGCGGTGTGATCTATGCACTGAAAGTTCCGCTTTTTGATTCCAGACATAAGAATTTTGGTTCCCACGAAATTTTTCATATCTTTGTTATGCTCGGAAGTGCCTGCCACTTTGTTGTCATGTATTTCTTTGTTGCACCGCTTCCGGTCTGAAGCATGACAACCCTTTTATAGAACACGATAAATCAAAGGGTACAGCACTCACTGGCTGTACCCTTTGATTTTAATCTATTGCAATCCTCATATCGCAACTTTTCTGATTGCAGACAGACCATAGGTTCTGTATGTTGCACCAAAATATTTGGAATAGTTTTTCGCCTCCGCAAATAATGGATCATACACAAGTCCGCCAATCTCAGCCCAACAGTGTCCGCTTCCACCAACTTTATTTGTGTCTACGCATACATAAACATTTTTATATCCCAATGCCTTAGCCAGATATGCAAATGCACATGCATCTGAAAAACAATTTCCACCATGACCCACAGTATTGGAATCTACCAGATAATCATTTGCATACAGTGCCGGCCATGAAGTCTGATTCATAAAGATTCTTTTAGTCGAATAATTATGTTTGATCACCCAGTTAAAACAGGTCTGAAATTTCTTTCCCTTCGACATACCTGATGTAGTAATCTTGCTGACTACATTTTTCGCCCGCTGCAGTGTCTCATACTCATACGCTTTCTGAGAACTCATTTTCTTTCCGTCTGCATAATATAAAGTATTTCCCTTTTTCTGTGCTTCCAGAATGCCTTTCTCGGTACAGTAATATGTATATTTTCCTAATTTGACAGTTCCTTTTTTCATCACTCCTTTTTCACTGAAATAGTAATATTTTCCTTTTATTTTCTGTACACCGGTACAGCGCTTTCCATCTGTGCCAAAATAATACTTTTTATTTTTATATGTAATCCATCCTTTCTTCATATATCCATTTTTATCAAAATAGTATATACTCTGATCTTCTGAAACTTTTTTCATTCCCACATAATATTTATCATTTTTATAATAACGTTTTTTACTGCCAAATGTATACCAGCCATTTTTCACTTTCGGCACTGGGGTTGGCGTCGGGGTTTCTGTCGGTGTGATCTCTACAACCGGTATTTCTGTTGGTTTCGGATTTACTGCAATATCAGCTCCCATCACAGGTACACTGCACATTATACATACAGCACATATTGCAATCCACTTACTCATCCTTTTCATCTTTCTTTCCTCCTTGAATAACCTGACAATGTCTCTGTTCCATAAAATCAGAAGTTTATCAGTTCCAATTTTCTGTGTCTGGTAAACTGTTTTATCTGATATTCGCGTCTCATTGCTTCTTCTTTTGTAGAAAATCCTTCATAATATACAAGCGTAACCGGTCGTTTCGTCTTCGTATATTTCGCACCGTTTTTTCCTTCGTTATGTGCCTTCATCCGCTTCTGCAAACTGTTTGTCCACCCTGTATAAAGCGTTCCATCTGCACACCTGACAATGTAAGTATAGTTCATTATGCTCTCCATCTGAAATACAATTATAATGCCGGCAAATGATTTATAGCAGTCCTCTTAATCCAATATATTCATAACCCGCTCCGTTATTTATTCATAACCAAACGGACCTATTACCAAAAACAGTTTTTTGAGTTATGTAAAGGACAACCACATGTTAAAGACCTGCAGTCATCCCTATTTCTATATTAAACAGCCGGCACAAATCGTGTATTTTATTCAGACATACCTTTCTTTCCTGACCATCCATTCCGGATATATCAAAAGGCATTTATATGTCAAAAAAGCAGGCAGGGAAACCGACTGTGGATTTTCTTTCCCTCCTGCTTTATTATACGTTTATTTTTCTATTTTGTGAATATCATCTTTCGAAGATTCCAGAAATTTCCCCTGAACTTTCCTCCCATGATCTTCAACTGCAGATCATCCCTGTCCGGATAATACCTAGTTGAAAAAACTGTCTCTCCATCATTCAGATAAATTTCCACTGCAGAAGTATCTGCAAGAAGACGGATATTTTTCAATTCTCCAGTCTTTGCTCTTCTCTTTGTTCTTCCTGCACCCGAAACTTCAGAAAATCCAAGCTCTGCAATATTATTCTCATACTTAAAAATCATCTGACCGCCCATGCTGATCTGAAAGCTGCTGCCTGTCACATTAATTTCTTCAAGTACCAGATCAAACCCTTCATTTACCTCTACCCGAACCTCCATGATTGTCTTCTCATCATAAAGAATCGTTTTTTCTTTTCGCAGCCCCTCCAGTTCCTTTGCCGGATTCTGAAGTATCTTTCCATCCCGTACAGTCAGTTCTCTCGGGATTGTAAGACAATGCTGCCATCCTTCATCTATAGTCTTGTTCACATATTCATCTTCTGCATCCGGCATCCCCATCCATCCGATAAGAAGCCTTCTTCCTTTGTTGTCCACGAAGGTCTGAGGGGCATAGAAATCAAATCCTTTATCCCATTCCTGAAAATCTTCTGCAGATACAGAACCATCTTCTTTTACCGGGAAATATCCTGACTGATAAACATTCTGAAAACGGAATTCTTCCCTCTTCAATCCCTGCGGTGATATAGACAGAAATTTCTGTCCATCCAGTTCAAAGTAATCCGGACACTCCCACATATATCCGAAAGCCTCCGATGTAGTGATCGTACGCTCAAATTTCCATTCCCTGAGATTTTCTGAGCTGTAAAACAGAACTGCACCTTTATCCTCTTTCAGACGCCCTCCCAGAACCATATAGTACTTATCATTTTCTTTCCATACCTTTGGATCGCGGATATGACAGGTGAAATTTTCCGGATATTTTTCAAAAGAAATTACTTCTTCTTTGTCTCCAAAATGAATACCATCTTCACTCTCCACATGAAGAGTACTTGTTTCACGGCCTTCATTAATGTAATCATAATCTCCGTCTATCTTAACATTTCCCGTAAAAAACAAATGCATTTTCCCGTGCTCTGTAAACGCAGATCCAGAGTAGACACCATGACAGTCATACGGTGAATCCGGATAAAGAGCTGTCCCCTCATATTTCCAATCTACCAGATCTTCACTTGTGTAATGTCCCCAGAATTTCAGACCGCCCTCCACATCAAAAGGTGCGTACTGAAAGAACACATGATATCTGCCCTTATACCAGCATAATCCATTGGGATCATTTAACCATCCCATCGGTGGCATCAGATGATGCCCCAGACGGAATCTCCCTTCTGTCATGTCTGCATTCTTTTCAATCTCTGCTACATTTTTTTCAAGAACTTTCGTTAAAGTGCTCATTTCACAATCTCCAATACTTTATCTGACGGTGTTACAGAACCTTCCTGCAAAATTTTCACATCTTTATAATCATCTGAATTAGTTACTATAAGAGGGGTCGTCATATCATATCCTGCATCTTTGATTTTATCCATATCAAAAGAGATTAGAAGCTGACCTTTGTTTACATGGTCGCCTGCTTTTACATGCGCTGTATAATATTTTCCCTCCAGTTCTACTGTATTAATTCCAATATGGATGAGAAGTTCCATACCATTTTCTGTACTTAATCCAACCGCATGTTTTGTATCAAAAATAGTCTCAACTGTTGCATCACATGGAGCAACAACCTCGCCTTTAGATGGGATTACCGCAACTCCCTTTCCAAGCACTTCAGATGCAAATGTCGCATCATTTACCTGTGAAAGCAAAATCGCAGTTCCTTCTGATATACTGTAAAGCACAGCATCATCTAGATTATCTTTTTCTGTTGCCAATTTATCTCCGATGATTTCAACACTTTCAGTACTTTCAGAATACTTAGCGTCTTTATTTATCACAGTACTCTTATCTGCTGCCACATTCTTATATCCGAACAGCCATGTAAGCACAAAAGCTACGCCAAAAGCAATCACAAACATCAGAAGATAAGAAACCGGATTATTCAGACAGAGTAAAATTCCAAAGATACCGGTCACGCCAGTTCCTGTAGCACCCAGTCCTGTAACAGATGCAAACAATGCACCAAATGCACCACCGATACATCCCATTACAAACGGTTTTCCAAAACGAAGATTTACACCAAAGATTGCGGGTTCAGTAATTCCCATACACGCACTTAATGCAGACGGGACAGCCATGGATTTAATCTTCTGATCCTTCGTTTTCAATGCAACAGCAAGAGCAGCACCACCCTGTGCAATATTCACTGCGGATGCAAGAGGCAGCCAATAAGTAACTCCAAACTTGGATATCTGTCCAAGGTCAATGATCGTGTACATGTGATGAACACCAGCAACAACCGTTGGTGCATAAAGCGCTCCCATAATGAAACTTCCAACACCAAATGGCAATGCGATCAGCCACTGAATACCATTCAGAAGTCCATTTTCAACAGCAACAAAAATTGGTCCGATAATAGATAAAGTCAGATATCCTGTTACAAATACACTCACAAGAGGGGTAACAAACAGGTCAAACATTGCCGGTACAATTTTATGAAGTCGCTTCTCAATCTGAGCAAGTACCCACACTGCAATGATAACCGGGATTACATGTCCCTGATATCCAATCATATCAACAGAATAAAGTCCAAACCATACTTTCTGCGTTGCCTTAACACCTTCTGTGGCAACTGTCCATGCATTCTGCAGGTTCGGATGAATCATGATCATACCGATAACCGCACCCAGATATGGATTTGCTCCAAATACCTTAGCACCGCTGTATGCGATCAGGATCGGCAGAAACGTATATGCCGTATTACTGAAAAGCTGTGCAAATGTATAGATTGAACCACTGGTATCAATATTCAGGAATCCATTGTTTACCATGAAGTTCAGTGCTTCCATGATTCCCATCAGGAAACCGCTTGCAACAATCGCAGGAATGATCGGTACAAAAATATCTCCAAGTGTCTTGATCATTCTCTGTACCGGATTTGCTCTGGAAGCTGCAACCTTTTTCAAATCTTCTTTACTGCTCTCAGAAACTCCTGCAATCCGAATAAACTCATCATATACTTTGTTAACCACACCAGTTCCCAAAATAATCTGCATCTGTCCCTGTGCAAAGAAAACACCTTTTACACCTTCAATGTTCTCAACATATTCTTTATCAGCCTTTGAATTATCGCCGATAACCAGGCGAAGACGTGTGGCGCAATGAGCTGCGGAAATAATATTCTCTTTTTTCCCAATGTGGTCATATATTTCCTGAGCTGTCTTTCTGTAATCCATGATATCCTCCTTCTTATTTATGTAATCGTTCCCACATTTGTGTACATTCTATATTTATAACAACCTGACAAGTATATCCTATTATATTGACAGATTGATTCTGATTTTATTATAAATATATTTGTATTTTTATGGAATCGTTCTCATATATTGATTTTATTATATCCAACACATTTTCATTTGTAAATACGGAACATATCACAAATCTTTCATCCTATTTTTGTATATTATATATAAAAAGAGTTAAGAGAACCTATTAACTATCCCTTAACTCTTTTTGTCCTATATGCTTCGATGAGATCCTCGCATCACAACCTTGCATCCCATCTTAATTTCTTTATGTATCGGCACATTTTCCGACTCCATTAATTCTATCAACATCCTGGCAGCTTCCTTTCCACTTGTCTTATAGAAAAAATGTACAGTTGTCAGATTTGGCTCCACAATTTTTCCAAGATAACTGTCTCCCATTCCTGCAACCTGAACCTGCATTGGAATCTGGTATCCATTTTTCTTTAACCAGTTCACAGCACCTACTGCCATAGTATCCGTCGCACAGATTAAAGTATCAATATCCGGATATTCATTAAATAACTCCTCTGTTTTCTCATATCCTGATTCCAGTGTAAAGCTTCCACACTTAACACAATCACTGTTAAGCTCTATTCTATTTTTTTTCAAAACCTCCTCTACTCCTGAAAGTCTCTTTCTTCCAACAGCTTCATCTTTATCCGTAACTGTAATATACCCAAACTTCTTTCCACTTTTCACCAGCTCTTCAGTAAGGCTCATCGCCGCTTTATAATCATCCTGATAAATACACGGATATCCCTCCAGATGCTGTCCAAGTAAAACAATTGGAACCCTATACTCCTTCAGCATATCCTTATGCTGCTTTGTCAGAATAGTTGCAATAAAAATAACTCCATCCACCTGATTATCCCTAAAAAGTGAAAGGTATTTCAATTCTTCTTCAGTACTGTTATTAGTATTCGCAAGTATCAGTTGATACCCCTGTTTCGTAAGAATATCACTGATTCCCGCAACTTCCCTGCTGATCGTATTAGAATCAATCTTTGGCAAAATAACACCTACAAGTTTCGTTTTCTTTGTACGTAGCATTTGTGCCTGAGAAGATGGCTGGTATCCCGTTTCTTCTATGACTTTTCTGATGATTTTCTTTTTCTCTTCACTGACGTAACCCTGATTTAAATATCTGGATACTGTAGCTCTGGAGACCCCTGCCAGTTTCGCAATCTCGTTAATATTCATGCAAAAGCTCCCTTTCTTTTTCTGCACAATTTCTTTCTGAAAGTATTTTCTATAATTATACTACGGATATCCTTTCTATGGCAAATATCAAAATTTTTTGCTATAAAAGCAGGCTTCGAAAAGCCTGCTTTGCTGTTCATTACGGAAGATATGCAATCGGATCGATCGGTTCTCCATCCTTTTTCATTTCAAAATAGAGATTTGTTCCTTCTGTGCTGTAATATTTTGTTGGCTGTGCAATATATCCGATAGTAGTTCCTTTTTTAACAGTATCACCTTCTGCTACAGTCAGATCTGCAAGCTGTCCGTAAATTGCCTGATATCCATTTCCAAGCTCCATCGTTACTGTCGTACCTGTTTGTATATCCTGTTCTATAGAATAAACTGTGCCATTAACAGCAGCCACCACAGGTGCCCCTTCTACAGCTCCTACTGCAATAGCAGGACTTAATTTGTACTGATCTAGTGTTGAAAAATAAACTGTCTGATCCATACTATAGTCCTGCAGAATATTTCCATTTACCGGCCACTCCATTAATGTATCTTCTGAAAAATTTATAGCTGGCAAATTGATGGCAGATGCAGAAACATCTGTTGTTTCACCGTTTTCATGATTTTTTTCATTCTGAAGATCATCATTTGTAATCTGTGATAATATTTCCGTATTCTGCTGATTATTCATATCCGAAATGTTATCACTTTTATCCACATCTGCAGCAGTTTTTATTTCTGAATTTTCCACACTATCATCATCAATATCCCCATTTGAATTTTCATTTTCTGGTGATAATTTTACATCATCCAGATCCTCTTCATCAGATATAAGCGGTCTGTTTTCGGATTTAACCTGATCTGCTCCTGCATCAACCATAGACTGCTCATCTGTCTCTTCATTCCGATTACTTTGAACACTCTTTTCTGTCTGTTCTTCAGATGTGTTTTCTTTGGCTGGCGATGTACCTAACTGATATACAGTAATTCCCATTGCTGCCACAGCCGCTAATCCAACGGTATTAGCTATAATACGAGTAATTCTGTTATTCATCATATTCCTTTCACCTCTATTTTCATCTTCATATCTATAGGGTGTCCAGAATAATTACATCTATTCAATAAATTTCAGGTTATATCTTTTCTTTATGAACAGGACAAAGATTCCGAACGAAAGTCATTACTAATCTTCTCTATCTCTGATCCGGGAAAATAATAATCTAAAATTTCTTCCGCTGTTTTTGACTTTTTAGCCATTTCATTTCCTCCGTACTGTGAAAAACCCATTCCATGTCCTCTTCCCCTACACAAAAAACGCACTCTATTTCCCTTGTTCTGAACGGTAAAATTTGCAGAAGTAAGTCCCATTCCCTTCCTAAAAGATTCTCCTTCCAGTATCTTACCATCAGCCAGAATCTCCATAACATATCCGGCACTGTCCCTTGATTTTATTTGGAATATTTCAGGCAGCACATTTTTATTTATATATACACAGTTCAGAAACTCTTTTGAATCTTTATCCACACTGCTTTGGACAGATTTCAGATATAAACTGTCATCACTGTGGAAAACCTCTTCTCCTGCTCTTGTCCGTCCTGCGCTAAGCTCATGATATGGAACTGTCTTTAGTTCACCAGCCCATGTTATAACCCTGCTTTCTGTTGCAATTACCGCCGTTTCATAATTCTTCTGCATAACAGCACTGTGTACTGAATCAATATGTACCTGATCTCTAATCTGCATTAAAATATCACTGAGACTCTTTTCTTCACTTATCTTTCTGTAAATATTTGACCGCGCTATAATTGCCTGTGCCTTTATTGTCTCCAGTTCATAACTATCTCCAATTTGTCCGGCTATAAGAACCGGAAGTACCTCTTCCACATTAAACTTTCTGTTTATTAATGTAGTATCCATACCATTAAAAACAGCAGTAACTATATAAGGAACAAAAAACAGAAAAAAGATACTCATTGTACTGGGAAAAGAAGACTTTTTCATATGAAACCATCCGAATTGTCCGGCTACACTACATAGCCTCTTTCCTTTCAGTATATACACATATATTTATCCATATGTCTACTTTGTTTTATTTATACGGAGACTTTCACCCCGTATTGAAATATGCAGCTTTACTCAATCTATTTTGAATTCTTGGTTCATTCCAGTATATGATTTTTTTCTTTCTGGCATCTTTATTCTCAAAAGGCTGTAAAACAGGTTTATTCTTTTTAGAATCTGTATCCTTAACAAAATACTCCAGGCTTTGTTTTTCATTCCAGGATTCATAATCCCATTTCCGTCTAAAACTCTTTACCATTTTTCCCTGAGCACTATTTTCTCCAACCTTGTTAGTATCTTTTCCATCTTCATAATTTTTTCTTCTGTCTTTCGCCAGTCGCATCACCAAGCAGGTAACAGCTAGCATAATCAATTGAAAACAATCCTTCAGACTTTTTATAAAATTTCTCATAAAATGCCCTCCTGTTCTGCATTCTATACAGTAATAGTAACTTCTGCAGCTTGTCCGCCGTTCAGACTGCGCACTTCCTACGGCTATCAGCTTACTGATATTTTATGCTTCAAAGAGATTATTTTAGAACCTGAAATTTATGCATAATAAAGAATCCTGTCCGGAGGGCTTTTTTATGTTATAGGAACATTACAGAATAATTTCTTATAACATAAAAAACTTCTGTGAATTTCACAGAAGTCTTAAGTGAAGCATCGGGGATTCGAACCCCGGACAACTTGATTAAAAGTCAAGTGCTCT
>OLOA01002722.1_pt1 | contig 15525 bp, 10 predicted proteins | sample 1672201 | NCBI WGS metagenome assembly OLOA01 (sample SAMEA3136658, study PRJEB25190) | human gut metagenome
TTCCATCGACTGCACCGGGGTCGAGGATGCATTGGATGTGCCTATTAGCTGCGATCTGGGTGAGAACCTGAGGCTTCAGCTTCAGAGCATCTTCGATATACTGGAAAAAGGCGGCATGAAATTTAAGTGAGGTGAAAATCCGTGGCAACTGGATTGAAATATTATTTTGGCATTGACTTTGGCACAACCAACAGTGCGACTGTTGGTTATGTGGTGATGGACCAAAAACCGGAAGCCGTTAAATACGGCGATGAAGAAGGACGTCCAATCCCGTCCATTGTTGCGATTGATAAGACCACTGGCGCTGTGTTCAATGGTCGGGATGCATGGGATAAAAAGATGGAACTGAGTGAATCCTGTGAGTATATCTCATCCGTCAAGACCATTCTGGATTCTGAGCAGGTAAAAACGATTGCAGGCCGCGAATGGACTGCTGTCGACGTGGCCAGCGAGGTTTTTAAGTATCTGAAAGCCAATGTGCATAATCGCACCGGAATTGACATGGAAGAGGCAACTGTAGCGATTCCCGTTGGATTCAGTGCATCCAAGCGTGCAAAACTGCGTGAAGCAGCAAAGAAGGCCGGCATCCATATCCGTTCTTTTATCAGCGAACCAACAGCTGCCTTTATTGCAAATTATGATGAATTGAAAAGTTCTTCTATCGTTGCAATTTTTGACTGGGGCGGTGGCACGCTGGATGTGTCTATTCTCCAGCATATCAATGGTAAGGTATCTGAATTAGCAACAGTCGGCAGGGATATTGCCGGTGACTATATTGATGATAAAATCGCCACGCGAATTCACGCAAAAATAGCCCGTAAAAAAGGTGTCGAGATGGCGTTTGCCGATATGCCGTCCAGTGCCCAAGATATGATGCGGGTTCGTGCTGAACGTGCAAAGCGCATGCTGGGCGATGATGATACCGCCACGATTTCCATCAATAACTATGGAGTTTATGGTGCCTGCCGTGAAACATTGGAATATGACTGGTTTGCGGATATTGTAGACCCGGAGGTCACGATGGCGATGGACTGTCTGGAGGAAGCTATCCGTCAGTCGGGGGTTGGACTTGCCAATATTGACCGGATCGTCATGGTGGGCGGTAGCAGCAATCTGCGTCCCCTGCTGGAGAAGATGGATGATAAGTACGGAGACAAGCTGCTCTTCCCGGAAGAAACTATGTGGAATGTTGGTCAGGGTGCTGCTATGCTGGCAATGACTCCCGGAGGCTATTTTGCCAATCAATCTGTCGGTATCGTGCTGAGTGATAATGCATACTACGAAATTCTGAAGCCGGACACTCCCCTTCAGGGATGGGAACATACATGTCATTTCGGTATTGTGGATTCCAGCAAGGAGGCCCGCTTTGTTTTTGGAGGTAGTCCTGATATCGAGGCCTCTCCGGAAAGATATAAGACACTGCCTGTCCCTGCTTACCGTTTTCTTCAGGAGCAGATTGTACTTAATGCTTCTGTTGATCAGAATATGGTGTTCACCGTTGTTGCCGGAAGTAATATGCAGCCTGCAGAGTTTCGGCGGCTGTGGGAATACACACAGTTGAAGTGCTATTATAAGCTACCTGGAAAGCAGGTGCAGCATGGAGAGTAATGTCAGTACTGTAGCGTTTCGGAGCAATTTGTATCCTGTGGAAAAGAGTTTTTATGAAGACTCTACTTTCCGATCCAAAATACATGATCCATTTTCACTTGAGATTCTCAAAAAACAATGCGCATTGACGAGCATTCAGAAGCAAGAATACGATTATGCATCGGTTCACTGTGCATACGCTGCAAAAAATGATTATCCTTGGGGAACTATTAGAGACGATCAGGACACGAAGCGGGTTGTCTGCAGGTGCCTTAATACGAAATGTAGCCACTTCCATAGTTGCCGTCCTGATTTTGATCCTGCCGAATTGGACATACATGAAGAAAACAAGAGGGCTCAACCGGCTATCTTTGAGTTTGAAGAAGCTGCACGAAAGAAACGCACCTCAGAAGATGGAGATGCCAGAGCCGCAGCGAAACTGTTTGCTGGAAACACCCCTGAAAAGAAGAATACCAGCGAAACAGGTACTACTATTCCTGTGGTGAAAAAGCCTGATCCGAACGATCCGTTCGTTGTCAGGCCACCCGCTCCGCCGGTACCTAAACCGGTAGAGGTTAAGAAAATCGATTTCAGTTCCTTTACAGAAACCACACAAAACAAAATTATTGAAGCGGAACCTGCGGAGCGCAGCATCGTAAATGCCGGCCCCGGTACGGGCAAGACGTGGACTCTGATTGAAAAAATTATCCACATGATCAACGAGGAACAGGCCGAAGCCGGGAATATCCTGGTGCTGTGTTTCTCACGCTCCGCCGTAGAGGTTGTAAGAAACAGATTGGCCGATGCTGCTGAAGCCGGTCGTATTGGCTACGAGTGGCAGGATGTCGATGTTCGTACTTTTGACTCTTTCTGCACATATATGCTCGCATGGGTGCAAGATAATCATAAGGAACTCCTTCCCAGACATTTTCTGCTGGAAGAATATGACTATGATCAGCGCATTAAAAAAGCCACAAACATTTTTAAGCAGAAAAAAGATATGCTTGCAGATTATGAACACATCATAGTCGATGAAGTTCAGGATTTGGTCGGTAGCCGTGCAGAGCTGGTCCTTGCAATGCTCAAAGGTTTGCCGGAAACATGTGGCTTCACAATTTTGGGCGATTCCTGCCAGGCATTGTATGATTATATGGCGGAGGATGATCCTGCAGTTATGTCCTCCGAACAATTCTATCAAGAGATTTTCAAGAGTTTCCCCGATGCCAATTATTACGCTCTCACAGAGAATCACCGCCAAGGTAATACCTTTGGTCAGTTGACTGTCCCATATCGGAAGGCAATCCTTACTGGTTCCACCCAAGAGAGGGTTTCTGCAGCGAACGATTTGCTGGCGCACATCCCCAAGATGCCTGTAAAACTAACCAAGTTCTCAAGAAGTGATGCATTGCGATATGTTGGTCAAGGTGAGACCTTGGGTATTCTTACCCGCACGAACGGACAAGCATTGCAGATCTCTGCTTGGCTCCAAAATGCAGATGTTCCGCACGCCCTGCATCGCGGTCTGGGATCTCCAACATTGGGTGACTGGATTGCGCGTATTTTCTGCGACTATGAGAACGAATCTATCGATGAGCCTGCTTTTGTGGCAAAACATCTTGCCTTGTTCCCGGATGCAGCGTATGAACTTGCACGTATGCGGTGGGCTGCACTTGTTTCAACGCAACACGGGGAAGCACGAAACAGGTATGAGGTTGCAGATTTGCTGAAGGGTCTGCTAAGAAATGCCAGGGAACCTATGTTGTTTGAATCTGGAACAGGCGCTAAGCCTGCCATTACTGTCAGTAACATTCACCGGGCAAAGGGTAAGGAGTTTGACTCTGTGATTGTGATTGATGATGTAATCGAAGCAATGGCAGATCCTGATACAGAAGATCTGCTTGAACACAAGGTGTGCTATGTTGCTCTGACACGACCGAAGAAGAAGGTGGAACGCGCTGAAATATCCAAGAAGGATAAGCAGATCTATATTACTCGGAATGATGATCAGAGTAAGCGGTGTGCCAAAGCTGGAGGTTTCAAACGGTACATTTCTCATTTTGAAGTAGGTAGCGATACCGATCTGGATTTAAGATCGCTCGCTGCGGACAGTAAGCTTCAGCAGTATATCCAGAAAAATATACATTCCGGAATGCGACTGAAGCTGATTAAATGCCCGGAAGGCACAAAGCCTTATGTTGTATATCGCATTGTGCTGGAGGATAACGAAAAAATTGTGCTGGGTTATACCAGCAAGTCTTTCGCTCACGAACTGGAAAAAGCAATTCAGCATATAAAGAACATAAATTGCTCAGTTTATTACGAGGTATATCCTCATGCATTCTGTGATGTATTTGTTCACAATATCACAACCTGTGTGTCCGGGATATCTCCCGTTCCTGCGGGCGCAAGAACCTATGGTGATGTCAGCATTTGGTCCGGCATTACCATTACAGGATTTGCAGCTGTGGACAAAGATACTTACTAATTATACAGAACCGGAGGTTTGGTTATGGCGGACTATTCAAAATTCTATGATGCCCGTAAGGTTGTGTCCCGTATTCTGGAACAGGACTTTATTGGGCCTGTGACAAAGGATGAATGCCTTGCTGAGCTTCCGGTTCAGTATTACATTATGGGCAAGCTATATCCACAAAAAGATACTGTGGAAGCCCTGGATCTTGCGAGAAATCCGTTGCTTGAAAATGAAATTGAGACCTATGATGCATCAATTTCTCTGAGCAATCAAAACAACCCATCTTCAATGGGTATTACCGTCACATTGAAGGCGGGGGTTGATGCAATCTGCATTTCTGGTGGTTATGCTTTCTATGAGCCGATCTCTTTTGAAGATGCAAAGGATTGTGAAATTGATACTTCCAAGTGGGATCATCTGGAAAAGAAACCGAAAGAAGTATGGAGACGCAATGAATACTCCTACTCTGAAAAGATTACATTCACCGGAGAACGAGTGGAGTATGCGAATTTGCCCAGCGGACTCCAGTTACAGGTGTATACACACTCCATCATGGATTCGGGCGAGCGTGTAATTACGGTTGCGCTGGTAAATGAGAACCAGTCTGAAAACGATATGAATGCGACATCCAAATGCTGTGCATTCCAGCCGGTTATCAGAGTAGCCAGTTGTGATAGAGCACCCATTTTTACCAGTGTAAACCGACAGACATATCTGACTACCGATCCGGAACTTCTGGAACTGGATATACTGTATTCTGATGTGTATTGCTACGCACAGGGGCATGGTTGCTCTGTTATGTGGGATATGGATAATCCTGAGCCTGAATGGGTGGAATCTGCATTTTTCCCGACATTTAATCTCCGTCAGATGAAAGCCGCAGAGGTGGTCAGCGGAAATGTATTATCAATGCAGTTTCTGGCGACAGCATCTGTTGATGATGTTGTTCGTGAGTTGGGTGCATTTGCTGCTAAGTACCAGAAGTGGATAAAAGATCAGGATGATCTCTTGCCTGGAATTAAAGCCAGTTTGCAGGATGTTGCGAAAAATAATATTCAAAAATGTCAGGATGCATGCAACAGAATAAATTATGCCATCAAGCTACTGAAAGACAGCGCATCCGGAGATGGAAAGGCATTCCGAGCCTTCCAGCTTGCCAATGAGGCGATGTTGCTCCAACGGAGACAGACACTGCTTAAAAATGGAAAATCTTTTAATCCTGACAAGGTAAGCTGGTATCCTTTCCAGTTGGCGTTTTTATTGCATGAACTGACCTCTTTTATTGAACCGAAGGGACATCCCGGACAGGACATTCCGGACCGGCAGATGGTTGATCTGCTGTGGTTCCCCACCGGTGGTGGTAAAACAGAGGCATATTTAGGAATCACTGCCTTTGTGATCTTTTTACGCAGACTGCGTGATGCAAATGCAGATGGTGTTACCGTAATTATGCGATATACGCTTCGGCTTTTGACACTCCAGCAGTTTGAAAGAGCCAGTATCCTGATATTTGCATGTGAACTGCTGCGCAAAAAGTATAATTTGGGTGGAAATGAGATTTCCATCGGTTTGTGGGTTGGTGGCAACCTCACCCCCAACCATTTGAAGGATGCAAGAACCAGCATCAACAAACAAAAGCAGGGTGGTGTCGATGAAAAATCAAACCCTGTGCAAATCAAGGTCTGTCCCTGGTGCGGAGAAAAACTGTATGCACAGCATTATGATGTTGATCTCGTTCAGAACAGAATGACAATCAAATGTCCAAATCAACATTGTCATTTCCATTCAGCACCCGGGGGACTACCGATTCATATTATTGACGAGGCTATTTATCAGCATCTGCCTACCTTTATTGTCGCGACTGTAGATAAATTTGCGCAGATTCCTCTTAATGATAAGCCAGCGGCGCTGTTTGGTATTACGAATAGCAAAAAACCCCCGGAGCTTATTATCCAGGATGAGTTGCACCTGATTTCTGGTCCCCTTGGCACCATGACTGGTATCTACGAGGCTGCTATATCGAAACTCTGTGAGCGCGATGGCGTGTGTGCGAAAGTAATTGCATCCACCGCAACAATCCGTAATGCAGCAAATCAAATTATGGCGTTGTATGGACGTAGCCATACGCAGTTCCCGCCACAAGGTCTATCTGCGAAAGATTCATTCTTTGCTATACAATCTACACCGGAAGAAAAGCCTGCCCGTCAGTATTTTGGCGTAATGGGCATCGGAACAACTGCAACCACAACGTTGATCAGAGTGAATGCAGCTATGCTGTTTGCCACGCGCTATCTGGCCACATTGGGATATCCTGATGCAGTTGTGGATAATTTCTGGACTATTACAGGTTATTTCAACAGCTTGCGAGAATTGGGCGGTGCAAGTACGCAAATCCTTGACGACGTTCAGAGCCGTCTTGATTATCTTGCAAAAACTAAATTTGTGTCTGTCTACCCCGGCGTAGATACTTCCAAGGGGTATACATATACAGAAGAACTGACGAGCCGCATGAGTAATTCCGAAATCACAGAAATTATCCAAGTTAAGCTGAAACGCAGCTATACCAAGGATAACCATGCGGATGTATTTGACTATCTGTTGGCATCTAACATGATTTCTGTAGGCGTTGATGTGGGGCGTTTGGGTGCAATGGTAGTTGCCGGCCAGCCGAAAACGAATGCAGAATATATTCAGGCAACCAGCCGTGTTGGCCGTGATAATCCCGGTTTGGTTATTGCGGTGTATAACGCGTCCCGTTCCCGCGATCGCTCGCATTATGAGCAGTTCCTGAAGTACCATTCTGCGTTGTATCGCTATGTGGAGGCAACGAGTCTTACCCCCTTCTCTGATCGGGCGAGAGACCGGGGGCTGCATGCATTGTATATTTCCTTGTGCCGTTATTTGATTGAGAACCTCAGAGGAAACAGTCAGGCAATCAATTACCGCTCTGACAATCCCGAAGTTCAAAAGGTTGAGAAAATCATTATCGACTATGTAAGAAGGGTTGATCCGGACGAGTTGTCGGCAGTTATGGATGAACTTAAAGATATTCAGGATGCGTGGGATATTGCGGCAACTGGTTCCCTCGTATATAAAAGCAGAAAAAATGAGAAAAAGTTGCTGAAAGGTGATACCGAGAATGACCGTTTCCGTACGATGAACAGCATGCGTAATGTGGATGGCCAATCCGGTATTTATCTGCTGGGAGGACTGTAATTATGGCAAGATTACACTTTGGTTCAAACAGAGAGCAAGCCAAGCCTAAAAAGGTGGTAGGCAGATTGCGCAAAACGCAGCTAATAACCACATTTGGCAATGGCTCCATTGTAGATATGCCGGACTACTCCGTTATTATGGCCGGTTCAAATTACTGGAAAGACAGCAGCCCAATTCTGCACGAACCAAACCTTGAAAAACTTCTGAAAGTATCTCATTTTAAAGAACCTTACGTATCCAACTCACAGGATGACGAAATGACACCGGATGTTCCAGCATTTCGTTTTCCGTACTATCATTTCTGTCCTGATCCCAATTGTGGCAGACTGATGCCTTATTGGGGATTTGGAGATGTGACAGATCGCAGTTGTGCCAACGGACATCCAAAAAGAAACATTGTTCCTTCCCGTTTTATTGCAGCCTGTACCAATGGCCACCTGGAAGATTTTCCTTATGAGTGGTGGGTCCATTACGGAAATTTCAGCGAATGTCCTTCAGACAAACGCAATGGTGCCCTTCGCATCAGTTTCTCAGATGAAACCGGTGGACTGGACAGTATTGTCATCAAATGCACCGCCTGTGGAAAAAGCCGCTCAATGGCTGGCAGTATGGCTAAAGACGCACTCCGCGGTTACTCCTGCTATGGAAAACGTCCTTGGTTGGGTAGTAAAAAGGAATATAATGATCCGGTATCCTGTACAGCACAGTTGCGGGCACTTCAGCGTGGAGCTTCCAATGTGTATTTTTCCATGACAGCAAGCGCATTAACCATTCCTCCTTGGAGCAGTAAGGTTCAGCAGGAAATTGCGGTACGATGGGAGCAAATTGAAGATATTCTGGCGAGCAACCCAGATGAATATGTCCTGAGAGCTGTTGTACAAGGTGTGTTCCATTCGTTATTGGCGATGCAGATTTGTACAATTGACGAGTTGATATCTGAGATTAAGAAGCGCTATAATGGCGGCGACGGAGGAGAGTACACCAAGCAGAACTTACTTGAAGATGAATATCGTGTTTTCTGCATGGGTGATTACGATAATCCGGATGATGTGCAGTTCAGAATTGCCAGAGCAGCGGTGCCGGAATTCCTTGAGGATTACATCGAGGATATTGTGTTGGCAAAACGTCTGCGTGAGGTGCTTGCATTGCGTGGTTTCCGTCGTATTACACCAGAGCAACCCAATGCTGATGATGAGCGGTTCAAAGGATATCACTTGTCCGGGGATTGTGTCCCACTTAGCGATGTTGAATTGAACTGGCTTCCTGCTATTGAGATGTTAGGAGAAGGTTTGTTCATCAAAATCAGAGAAGATGCCCTGGAAGAATGGGAGGAAGCCTTTGAAGAGGAATACCAGCCTATGCGGGATCGGTTGGAACACAGCAATGTGGGCTGCGATAATTTCTCTGCCCGATATGTACTGCTGCACACGCTTTCTCATTTGCTGATCCGGCAGTTATCGCTGGAATGCGGCTATTCTGGCGCTTCCATTAAGGAGCGGATTTATAGCACCTATCCGGAGTCTGATGTGAAAATGGCCGGAATTTTGCTCTATACTTCTTCGTCTGACTCTGATGGCAGTCTGGGCGGATTGGTGAGAAAAGGACTCCCGGAGTCTTTTGAGATGATTTTCAGAAACATGCTCCAGGAAGCTTCTTGGTGCTCTTCCGATCCGATTTGCATTGAATCTCATGCGCAGGGATATGACTCTTTGAATTATGCAGCATGCCATGCCTGTGCGCTCTTGCCTGAAACCAGTTGTGAAATGCGCAACTGCTTATTGGATCGGGCAGCTATTGTTGGTACCATAAAAGACAGAGAACGAGGGTTCTTTGGAGCCTTGCTGGAATAACAGGAGATAGATATGGTTCAATTAATTCCAGATGTTCTGGCTCCGGAAATCAAAAGCCCTGCTGAAAAGCGGTTGTTTATCGAATTCCGGGATCATAGAACGAATAAAAAATATGTTGTTCTTCACTCATTGGGAATTGCAGAGCATACCAATAATATCTTCGGTGAGATTGATTTTGTAATTCTGTGCAACGAGGGCGTGCTGTGCCTTGAAGTTAAGGGCGGCCAGGTGTCTCGCAGAAATGGTGTGTGGGAATTTGCAAACCGCTACAGCAAAATATCCCATAAAAATGAAGGACCGTTTCAGCAAGTGCAGGGTAATATGCAATCCTTAAGACAGTATATGGTACGGCGCTTGGGTAATTATGATCCGTTGGTGCGCTGCCAGTACGCATGTGCGGTTGCTATGCCGGACTGTCGCTTTGAGGCACCTGGTGTTGGCATTGATGTTGTTCCTGAGATATTGGTCGATGCCAAACAGTCATGGAACCTGGATACCCTGATTAATCAGGCGTTTTGGTATTGGCGCCAGACTTGTGTTGAAAAGCATGGTTTTGAAGGTGGACGACTGACAGATGCCGAAATTGACAAGCTGGCTAACCTGCTCCGCGGCGATTTCCATTTTGTTCCTTCTATGAAGGATACTGTGGAACGTGCAGTAAAAGAGTTATGTGCGTTAACTGCAGAACAGTATGAAGTGTTGGAGTCCCTTTTTGATAACCCGCGCACTATAGTTTCCGGTGTTGCTGGCGCAGGTAAAACCCTGATTGCTATGGAGCAGGCACGCAGAGCATATTGGGAAGGTAAAAGTGTATTGTATCTTTGTTTCAACCACAATATTGCTCAGTATGTGCAATACCAGTTTGAAAAAGACAATGTTTGCATCGAAGCAGTAACACTCCATGCATTTATGATGCGTGCCTGTGGTATTGATTGGTCTCCGGATCTGAACCGGGATTTTTATGAAACTGAACTGCCTGTTGCTTTTATGGCGGCGGAAGATGTTCCGGTTTATGACTTGGTTATTATCGATGAAGGTCAGGACCTGCTCACGGATACTTATCTTGAGTGTATTGATCGGATTGTTCAGGACGGATTGGGTGACGGAACATGGGCGATTTATTATGATCCAAATCAAAATATCTTTAATTCGTATGCTGAACTTGATGCGATGATTAAGAAGCTTCGCAAAGAAGCATATGCGATGAGCTGGAAACTGCGTGCAAATTGCAGAAACACCAAGCAGATCGCTAATGCCAATATTTTGATGACCAACATTCCAAATCAGGGGAAACCTACAGTTTCGGGTCCACAGGTCGAGTACGACAGTTATAGTGGAAAAGAAGACGAGCGCAAAAAGATCAATGCGATTGTTCGGAAAATTAAGGACAGCGGTGCGATTGGCAGCGATTTTATAATTCTTTCCCGATATACGCTGGCCAATCCCCTGAATGGACTTGGCCTCACAGGGCTGGACAAAGACCTTGGAACATTGAAGACAACGGGCCCGCTGTGGAAAGCAAAGAAAAATGATGTGAGATTCTCAACAATTTCAGGTTTCAAAGGATTGGAAGCAAAGATTGTAATAATGATTGATGTCGACCACTTTTCCGACGAAGACACGCGGCTGCTGAATTATGTGGCGGCTTCCCGCGCTTGCGCAATGCTCTATGTCCTTTATGACAGCGATGCTGAGCAAGAGCGTCAAAATATGATTTTGTCTGGCTTTACACAAGTCGGTACATAATAGTGGTCACGCATCAATACAAATGTAAGTTAGAACGGGGTGATGTATATGCCCAGATTTTTGGACCTGTTTGCAGGAGCTGGCGGCTTGTCAGAAGGATTCCTGAGAGCAGGATATGAAGCGGTAGCGCACGTGGAAATGGATGTAGCAGCATGCTATACATTAAAGACACGCATGGCATACCATTGGTTGAAAGATCATGATCAGCTGGATATCTATGATCAGTACCTTAATCGGGAAATTACCCGCAATCAGTTTTATGAACATATTCCGCATGGCGTTTTGGAATCGGTGCTGAATTACGAGATTTCCACTGAGACACTGCCTGCTATTTTCGAAGAAGTTGATGCTTTGGTGGGTGACGAACCACTGGACTTGATCATAGGTGGTCCCCCTTGCCAAGCATATTCTCTCGCTGGACGATCCCGGTCTGAAACAAGAATGGTAGGAGATCAGCGCAACTATCTCTACAGACACTATGCTGAATTTCTGAAAAGATATCGCCCCAGATATTTTGTGTTTGAAAATGTTCTCGGACTGCTGTCGGCCAAGGATGAAGATGGTACACTTCACTTTGATAATATGAGAGCGTTGTTCCGGGAGTGTGGTTATTCAACTGAATTCCGCCCTCTCAATGCTTCAGATTATGGTGTTCTACAAAACCGGAAACGAATTATCCTCATTGGAGTACGGGGAGAACATGAAGATTTCTACCCTGAAATTCCGGTTGTTCAGAATCGTTATTTGGTAAATGAAGTGTTTGGTGATCTGCCTGCTATAGCTGCGGGCGGTGGAACAACTGAACCTGTCCCAACAGCACACTATGATGGTGAGTATCTGTATGAATCCGGAATTAAGGAATATGATACTGAGCCGGTTACATTCCACCAAGCGCGACCTCACACAGAGCAGGATCTGGAGATTTATCGGATCGTTGTGGATACTTGGAACAGAACAGGAACACGTGTATCGTATGTGGACTTACCCGAAAACCTTCGGACACATCAAAACACAGCATCCTTTCTGGATCGATTTAAAGTGGTGGCTGGTAACTTGCCGTATGCGCAAACAATAGTTGCCCATATAGCGCGGGATGGTCACTATTTTATTCATCCTGATATTGAGCAAAATCGTTCGATAACGCCACGCGAGGCAGCAAGAATACAGACATTTCCCGATAATTACTGTTTCGAATCAAAGAAAGGTACCCCATCACGCACATTAGCATTTAAGCAGATTGGAAACGCTGTACCCGTGTGTTTGGCATATCATATCGCACTATCTTTACTCGCCAGATTTGCGGATCAGAATTGATTTTCAGGGAGGGATATTTGTGGCAGATGTGCATACACCTGAACAGCGAAGCTACAATATGTCCCGCATCCGAAACAAGAATACAAAACCAGAGGAACTGGTCAGAAAGTACTTATTTTCACAGGGATTTCGGTATCGTAAAAATGATAGCCGCCTCCCAGGAAAACCAGATATCGTATTGCCAAAATATAAAACGGTCATTTTCGTGAATGGTTGCTTCTGGCACGGGCATGAAGACTGCCGATATTTTGTATGGCCAAAAAACAATGCTGAGTTTTGGAAAGAGAAAATTACCAGAAATATTCAGCGCGACAAACACAACAGAGAGTTGCTCTCTGATCAAGGATGGCGGATTATCGAAGTTTGGGAATGTGAATTAAAAAAGAAGTCAGTGCAGGAAACATTGAATCGCTTGGTACATGAACTTCATAATATTTAATTCCAGGGGGTAGCCGCTATGTCAAATGAAGTGTTTTTCGAAAGCAACAAAACATCAATCATGCTGGAAGGCTTGCTCCGGCAATGTGAATCCTTCGATCAATTTGAGCAAATATGTTCTGATGATATGCTTAACAGCGACTGCAGAACCAGTATTTATCTCATGCGTTTGTTGGATAAATATGGCTGGAAAACATCTGCTGCATCAGAAGCCGCCGAAATGTCCACAGGCTATTTGGGTCTTATTATCAATGGAAAAAATGCAACCAGAGATATGCTGATCCGGGTGGCCATTGCGATTGGTGCAACGGCAGAAGAAACAGATTATCTTCTGAAGTATTCAGGATATAACCCACTGTATGTGCGGAATAAACGTGATGTCATCATTTGGTATGGCATCTCCAAGAAAGAAAAGCTGAGCATAATCAATACCAACATTAAAAAGCGTGGATTGGAACCTTTGTACGGGGATGAAAAAACTGCTACTGACAGTAGTGGAGCATCTGTAGTTTCTGCGGTATAATTCAGGCAGATAAAACAACTAAGGAGATTACAGATATGAAAAACGAACTTATCAGCATTATTTCCCAGGCTTTCTACGGCAATCGTACTGGCACCGAAATCCGCAGAGAGAACATTGACCGTTTCATTCTGGGCTACCAAACCGATGATTTTGATGTGACTGAGCCTGTTGACCGCACGATCGTTCACCTGCTTGGTTCTGACACCTTGGTACTCATTTATAACAAGCACCGGGAAGAGGAGCGTCTGGAGGTCAAGGAACGTGCATTCCGCGAAGAAAACTATATTCTCAAGCCGCTGGCATCCATCCCGGAAATGAATCTGGACATCTACAGCCGTTGCATCGTCTGCCGGATGAATGCCGAAGGCGTCTTCGAAAGCGTGTGCGAAAGCGATTATGAAATCTGGGGCCGTTATCTTGCACCTTGATGCAGCAATGAAATGATACTTTTCACTAAATTGCAACGCTGCACAAAAGTGTGTTGCATTGTATCAAATAGTGTAGTATAAGCCAACTTAAAAGATGCATTTTGACTGCAATAATTGGTCGAAATGCATCTTTTATTGAATCTAATTGTTTTTTATTTTCTCTATCACAATCTCATCTATCTCCTGCTCCAGCTCCTGAATTCTTTTCTGTAACGACAAAATGTGGGCGTCGAGGATTGGTTTCCTCAACGCCCACATTTTTTGCAGCGGTGCCAGCTTCTTTACTTCCTCGGCACACTGCTCCCGCACAGTTTGGGCATACGCCTGCACCGCGGCATCCAGCACCTCCTCATGGATACGGTGGGAGGAGCAATAGGATTTTCCATTCCGGTGATACCCACGGCACACATATTCCACACGGCTCTTGCCGTTCCAGCAGCGAATCATAGGAATGAACGCATTCCCACATTCTCGGCAGGTCAGCAGCCCCGCGTAACGGTGCTTGGCCTGATTGCCGTTTGCGGGGCGAGCCTGCTGTTTGAGCAAGCGCTGTACCTGCTCCCATTCCTGTTTTCCTATGATTACGGGGAAGAATCCCTCATGACGATACCAGTCGGTTTTGTCTATATGCTTGGCTTTACCGTTGTTGTATTCTCTGCGATGGTTGTTCAGCACGCCGGTGTACGCCTCCTCCACCAGAATGTTTTTCACACTGGCATATGTCCATAGGAACTGACCGTCACGGGTTTTGTGCGTATGCCGGACTTCTTTGCCGCACCATTCAGCCCGGAGCTGCGCCGGTGTTTTTCGCCCCTCAGTATTAAGCCACCGGGTGATCTCTTTCTGTCCGCAGCCCTGTAAATACAGAGCGTAGATAAGCTGTACCGTCTCCGCCGCTTCCGGATACACCAAAACCTGATTTGTATTTCGATCCTTCCAGTATCCGAAGGGCGGCGTGATCACCAGCCCCTCTTGTTGCTTCTGACGGTATCCTGCTCGAATCTTTTTGCCAATATCCTTCGCGTAATAATCATTCATCAATCCGCGGACACCGATCATGAGATCGTCTTCTTCGCAGAAAGTATCCACACCTTCCGTTGCGGAGATGACCCGCACTTGCTGCTGTCTCAGGAAGTCGATAAACAATGCGGTTTGGGTTCGGTGACGACCCAGCCTTGAAAGGTCTTTCACGAGAACTGCATCAACCTGTTTTGCCTGAACCGCCGCTGTGAGCATATCCAGCCCACGGCGGCTGAAATTCATGCCGCTGATGTTATCATCAGTGGAACTGCCGACGATTGTCCAGCTTTGCTTTTCCGCAAAGGCACGGCAGATCTCCTGCTGATTTTGCAGAGAATTCTGCGCCGGATCATCGTCGTTGGAGAGCCGCGCATAGAGCCAACCCCGCATTGCCATAATCTTTTACCCCACAAGCCCGTCGCCATAGAGCAGCCGCGCCAGCCGATCCCAGTCAAAATCCAGCGCACCGTATCGCTCCGTGAGCGTCCCATTTTCATAGACATCCAAGTGTGTGCGGAACGGCGCTTTGATCTGAATGTCCAGGCTGAGCTTTCCGTCTGTTTCCTGCACATAGATCTTTTCGACCAGCATCCGCAGATGCGCTTCCGTCATGGCACCCTCAGCAAGGATATCGTCGATCATGCTGATATCCCTCTTGAGTTTCGTTTGCCGATCCCGCAGGACGGCGGAGATGTTTTGCAGTTCTTCGATCTGCTTTTTTGCCGCAGCGATTTCTTCTTCACGTTTCTGGATCATGCGGTCGTAGCGCTCGGCATTTGCCCGGTCCCGTATCCGCTCCATTAAAATTGCCTCCGTTTCATCCTCCAGGCATCGAATTCGCTTTTCTAACTTGACAATCTGCGCACCGGTCAGTTCTGCCTTTGGTGTCCACTGTGCGATCAGCTGCTCCAGCGCATCCCAGTTCTGCTG
>OLOA01002723.1_pt1 | contig 15518 bp, 13 predicted proteins | sample 1672201 | NCBI WGS metagenome assembly OLOA01 (sample SAMEA3136658, study PRJEB25190) | human gut metagenome
ATGAGACGGTTTCGGATGCGCAGACGCTGCTGCCGGAGCTGCTGGACTTTTTGCAAAACGACACATCGGACAGCGTGAAATCGTACTTACAGATGGAAAGCGCGTACCGGGAGTTCGTGTATTCCTATGCGCTGACCGTGCCTGCGGAGTTCCGCGCGCAGCTCGGCGCAGTGCTGGATCAATGCTGTGAAAGCTACGGCCCGGCAGACAGCCTGACGAAAGAGCAGGCGCAGACGGCTGCGCTGGCCTTTTTGGAGCGCTGCTTCGACGGAAGCGGTGATATCGCGCTGCCGCTGGCGGATACCGCGGACGGCACGACGTACCAATACGCGACCGTTGCGGCTTTAGCCCTCCGCTATTACGGCATCCCTGCCCGCTATGTCGAGGGCTATACGGTCAAGGCCGCAGAAAACGAGCCGACGAACGTGAACGCAAGCGCCGCGAGCGCGTGGGTGGAGGTATATCAGGACGGCATCGGCTGGCTGCCGCTGGCGCTGACGCCGGGCCTCGAAGACCTCACTGCCGAGCAGACCGAGAGCGGCATCAAGCCGGTCGGCGCGGGCAAGGAAGGCGATGGCGACGGCCCGCGCGTGACCGAGGGTCAGGAGCTGGAGCAGGACAACGCAGAGCCGGACAATTCGGAGGACAGCACCCCGGACGGCGGCCAGAGAACCGGACTTCTCCACAAGCCCGCGTTCTGGATCATCCTCATTGCGATGCTTTTGCTTCTGCTGCTTGCGGCTGTCTTCATCCGGCACACAGTCATCCTCAAAAAACGGAACGAAACGTTCACGCAGGAAGACCCGTCCGCCGCAGCCGCCTGCCTGTTTACAGACTGCGCGGCATTGCTGGCAGCAATGGGCTTCAAGCGCGGCACAGGTTCCATGCTGGAGCTCTGTGAAACGGCAAAGACGCAGCTTGGTGAGGAGTACGCCGCGAAGCTGCACGATATGACCATGTATAACGCGCAAGCGCTGTTTTCCAGCCGTGCGATCACGCCGGAACAGCTTGCCGAAATGCACACGTTCCACGACGCGACGCTGGAAAAACTGAAAACCCACACGAACTGGCCGAAAAAGCTGCGGCTGAAATGGCTGGATTGCCTGTACTGATGGGAGGAATCTTGATGAAACTGAAACGAATGACCGCAGCATTGCTCCTGCTGGCGATGCTCCTGTCCTGCCTGCCGCTCAGCGTGCTGGCAGCGGATGCAGAGCAGGTCGAAGCGGAGAATACCGTGGACGCCGCGCCTGCGGAAGACGCAAAGGTGGAAGACACCGCGGCGGGAGCTCTTCCTGCCGCGCAGTCCGCAGACGGTGAGAACTTCTTTTATTTCTCTGCCGAGGCGGAAGGAAAGCTGCTGATTGCGCCCGTGAAGATCTCCTATCAGGACGGGCAGACAATATGGCAGGCGCTGAACGCCAGCCAATATCGCTTTGGGATGGACGGCGGCGATGGCTTTGTTACCACCATCGAGAATGTAACCGGTAACTATCGGTATAGCAGTGTGCCGTCCGGTGTGACGCTTGACCATGCGGCAGCCTCCGTGACGTACTTCCGTTTCACCGAATCGGAGCAGAGCGCAATAACGGCAGGGCTGCAAACGCTGATGCAGGTCATGGCCGGGTATCTGGATAAGCCCGCCGACGTGCGAAGCGCTGCGTCGGCGGCTTACCAGAAAGCGTATGACAATTACCTCGGTATTGACAGCGACACAGCAAAAAGCTATGCCGAAGAAATCACAAAGGCAATCACGGACTATGAAGCGGGGCAGCAGACGACATACGAGGTCTCGTTTTCACAGTTTACCGGCACCGATTATACCATTTCGGCGGCAAACTCATTTGGAAAGCAGTTTTATGCCGAGACAAGCGGAAAACTGCGCCTGCCGAACGGCAATTATACGTTTTGCATTCGCAGGGATAACAAGTCGGTCACGGGCGAACTGACAGTCAATAGAACGGCGCTGACGATCAGCGGCCTTCCGTCGATCCCAACTGCAGAATGGATCAACGAAGAAGCCTTCGCGATTTCGGAGGTCAGCGGCTATACAGAAACGAATTATAAACCGCTTGTGCTGGCGGACGATGGTGCGCACGCTTTTGCAGCCGCTATCCTCGACACCTTCACCGGCCCGTTATATCCGTATGTGACGCTGACCGATTCTGTTCCAGACGGCGCTGCCATTTCTGCGATTTATACAAATACGGCAGGTACCGAGATCAGCAGCCGCGTTACAGATGGATCGAAGCGGGAGCCGCTATATGGTGTGCTGACGCGCGGCGCAAACGGAAATGAGATCTTGTTCCGGGTGAGCGCCGAGTCCGGCAGCTATATGCTGCATGAGGAGCTCACGCTGCGGCTGGGCCGAAAGCCGACGCTGTCTGCGCTGCGGATGGAGGGCGCGTCCGGAAATAAACCGGCGGCAAACGAGCGCTTTTCCAATCAGACGTTTACCTATACCTATAAGGTACTCAACACGGAAGAAAGCCTCAAGATCTATCCGACACCGACGGTGCAGTCCTATTCCGTGTATGTGAACGGGACGCAGCTGACAGACGCATATGTTTCTGTGCCGGTCGATCAGACGAAGGAAACGCAAAATATCCCTGTTCTCGTGACAAGCGGGCGCTATCGGACGGAATATACGCTCATCGTCCAGCGCGGCGAAGGGAAAAAGGTGACGGTGACGCTGGCGGATGGGAACATGGACATCGTCATGAAAAACGGAAACGGAGAGATCCTACAGTCGCGCCGAGAAGCTGGGAACAAATACATTTATACGCTGGTAAACGGTGAAGAATATACCTACTATGCGACGAAGGACACCTATTATCATGCGGAAGAAACGTTTACGCTGAATGATGAGAATGCAGAATTCACCGTCTCCATTCCGCAGGCGCAGATTCCGAGCCTGAGTGCGCTCTATGTCGGCCTGAGATCGTCGCTTCCAATCGAAGCGCTTGATTTTGGACAGAAGTTTACGCCAGAAACGCACAGCTATACGGCGGTCGTTCCGGACAATCAGGGACGGCTTGCGGTCTGGGCAGATCCGGCAGACGGCGCAGCATGTACGCTTCGCTACTGCTCTATCACAGATACGAACACGGACGGCACATGGCAAACTGTGCAGGACGTTGCGAGAACAAGCGCAGAGGGAAAAGAGCTTACCGATGCGATCCTGTTTGGAAACGTCTATGGAAATACGCTGACGTTCACAGCATCCAAAGCAGGTACTGCCAGCGGCACAAAAAACATTACCTATTCTGCGGACTATGTTGTGACGCTGAAGCGTGGGCTGTCCTTGAACAGTATGACGATCACCTACGGCGGCAGTCCGGTGATCCTCCATTATGGAGAAAACGGAACCGGCTTCCTTTCCTCGCAGAAGGCATATATCATTACGGTTCCGGAGATGGCGACAGCGCTGGAGCTGACGCTTGGAACAAGAAACGGCCCCCGGTACGGCGAAACGGACAGCGGCTACGCGCTGCTGGTCAACAATGAAAGTGTGCAGGCGGGCGAAGCGGTTTCCGTCGCACTCAGCGGAGCGGCTGATACGCAGAGTATCACGATCACAGTAAAGGATCAGGCGAACCTTAACGACGCGACCGACTATACCGTTACCGTCAACAAGGCGGCAGGTACCGCGGTGAAGTTTTCTCTTGCGCCGGAGGGGGCGATGCTTTACATCTATGAAAAAGCCAGCGGTGTGCGTCTCTGGCCGGACAGCGAAGGCAGATATGCGTTCTCGACGGGGTTCACCTATCTCTATAGTCTGACAAAATACGGCTTTGCCGGGCGAAGCGGAGCGATCCAGCTGGAAGCCGGCGACAACGGGAGCATGACCCTGCATTTTGGCACGATGCAGCAGACAGATAAGACGGAACGCTTTGAGCCGGAACAGTCATATCCTGTTGCCGACAATACCGTCATTTCTCTGCAGCTGAAAACCGCAGACACGAATCCGGACATTGATCCGAATATTCCGTCCGGATGGGCGGATTTCCGCGGCACGGCGTATGACGCAAACGGCAATATGACTGGCACAGCCAACACAAATAATGGCGTAACGAGGGCAAAAATCCCGTTTGCGGCGGAGAGCGGCACACTCTATTGGGCAAGCAAAGTCGGCGATGGCTACAGTGAAGGTGCAGTCGGCAATCCGATTCTGGTCGGTGGTAATCTGATCGCTTATGCCGGAACGAGAATTCTAAAGATCGACAAGGACACCGGCGCAGTTCTATGCGAGGGTACAATGGCAGGTACGTCCAGCTTTGCGATCAATAATTCGACGTATGCCGAGGGCATGATCCTTGTCGGGCTTTCCAATGGACGGATTCAGGCATTCAACGCAGATACGTTGAAATCTCTCTGGCTCTACACAGATCCGCTCGGCGGACAGCCAAATTGCCCGATCACCGTATCAGACGGTTATGCCTATACAGGCTTTTGGAACAGCGAGATAAAGAACGCCAGCTTTGTCTGCATCTCTCTGACCGACGAAGACCCCGGCGAAGCAAAGGAAGCGAAGGCCCCGACGTGGCGGTATGTGCAGAAGGGCGGCTTCTATTGGGCCGGTGCATATGTATGCAGGGACTATGTGCTTGTTGGTACAGATGATGGCAAAAGCGGCTATACAAGCAAGACAGCCAATGTCCTGCTGCTGGACCCGATGAGCGGCAAGCTGCTGGATTCCATGACAGGCTTTGCGGGCGACATCCGAAGCACCATCTGCTACGATGAAGCCACAAACGCCTTCTACTTTGATTCCAAGGGCAGCTATTTCTACCGTGTGCGGGTACAGAAGGATACGGACGGCGCATGGAGGCTGACAGACCGCGCGGAGCTGCCTATCGGCGGTATGAGTACGTCTACGCCCGTCATTGCAAATGGCCGCGCCTATATCGGTGTCTGCGGCAGCGGACAGTTCACGGAATACTCCGGCCATAGCATTACAGTAATTGACCTCAGCGGCGCGATGTCCATTGCGTACCGTGCGGAGACGCAGGGCTATCCGCAGACGAGCGGCCTTCTCACCACAGGCTACGACAATTACAACTACATTTACTTCCTGGATAACTACACGCCCGGCACACTCCGCGTCCTGCGCGATAAAGAGGGGCAGACAAAAGCAGACTATACGACGCTCGAACGTGTCGGGGAGGGTAAAACCGAGCGAACCTACACGACTGCCTATGCGCTCTTTACACCGGCAGGCGAACAGGCACAGTATTGTATTTGCAGCCCGATCGTCGATGAAAACGGCACGCTCTACTTCAAAAACGACTCCGGGTATCTCATGGCCTACGGCAGCGCGGTCGAGACGCTGACGGTAGAATCGCCCCCGACAAAGACGCACTATGAGGCGGGCGATAAATTTGATACCACAGGACTCAAGGTGACCGCAACGTATGTAAACGGCGTGACGCGCGATGTGACAAAGCTGATGAAGATGAAGGATGCGGATAAAGCGCTGACGGAAAAGGATACATCCGTTACGCTGATCTACGGTCTCGGACAGACGATGTACCATAATCAGCAAAATACGCAGGACAACACGATGAAACCCGGTGTGGGTACCACAACCAAAGAAATTTCGTTTGATATTACCGTGGGAAGCAGCACATCGACCGGAAAGATCGGAGAGAGCCTGAACTGGAGCTTCAGCGCACAGAGCGGCAAGCTGACCATCTCCGGAACCTTCCCCACGGGCGCAAAGCTGATCGCGGCAGTGTATACCGCAGACGGCAGGCTGGTGGGCACAAGGATTCTGACCGCAGAGGGTGAAACGACGCTGCCCGATGGCGCAGCGATCAAGCTGTTTTTGCTGAACGGTATGACAAATGCGCCGCTTTGCCGATCCGAGACGGTCAAGAACCCGTGAGGCGGCGCGTATGAAAGGAACTCACATCAAACGATTATCGGCGCTGCTTCTGCTGCTTGCGATGCTCGTTTCGCTTGCGGCCTGCGGCAAGGAAGAAACCCCGATTGAAAAAACGGCCCGGTATCTGCAAGCGCAGATACCGGAGCCAACGTGCGCTGCGGTTGGCGGAGACTGGCTCGTGTTTGGACTGGCACGATCCGGCCTCAAGGTGCCGCAGAAATACTTTGACACCTATTTCAAAAACGTCGAGGATTACATTGTATCCGTCGATGGCGTTCTGAGTCGGAAGAAAAACACGGAGTATTCCCGCGTGATCCTTGCGCTTACGGCTATTGGGAAGAACCCCGCCGATGCTGCCGGATTCAACCTGCTGCTGCCGCTGGGAGACTTCGACGAAACGGTGCGGCAGGGCGTCAACGGCGTGATCTTTGCGCTGCTGGCGCTGGACAGCGGCGGTTATGAGATCCCGGAAGCGCCGGAGGCGGAAACGCAGGCGACGCGGGAGCTTTACGTCGGAGAGCTCCTGCGGCGGGAGATCCCGGACGGCGGCTGGGCGCTCACGGGCGGCACGCCGGATGCGGATATGACGGCCATGGCGCTTCAGGCGCTTGTCAAATACCGCGATCGGCAGGACGTGGAGGACGCTGTTCAGCGCGGCCTTGCGGCGCTGTCAGCCTTGCAGGAGCCGAACGGCGCATATCTCTCATGGGACGAAGAAAACAGCGAGTCAGTCTGTCAGGTGATCGTCGCGCTCACGGAGCTTGGCATTTCGCTGGACGATGAGCGCTTCGTCAAGAACGGGCAGACGCTGCCGCAGGTGCTGGAACGCTTCGCCTGCGAGGACGGAAGCTACCGCCACAGTTTAAACGGCAACAGCGACGAAATGGCGACCGAGCAGGCATTTTATGCGCTGGCCGCCATCCACCGTGCCGAAACAGGCAAAACCACACTCTATGACATGACGGATGTGATGCAATGAAGCAGTTTTACAGACTGGCCGCGCTTTTTCTGGCGCTTCTGCTCCTTTGCGGCTGCGCTGCGGGAACCGGCTATGGCAAACTGGAACCGAAGGAGGGGCAGGACCAATACCTGACCGACCCAGTTCCGGAGGGCAAGCCGCAGCCGGTCGAGCCGCAGGACGTGACGGTCGGTGATACGGAGTACACCTGCACGATCTCCATTTCCTGCGCGTCGATCCTAGAACACATGGACCTGTGCGACAAGGAAAAAGTGGAGTTGGTGCCGGAGAACGGATGGCTGCTAAAGCCCGTGGAGGTCACCTTCAAGCAGGGGCAGAGTGTTTTTGACGTACTCCAGCAGGTCTGCCGGGATAACAAAATCCATATGGAATTTTCCATGACGCCGATCTACAATTCCGCCTACATTGAGGGCATTGGCAACCTCTACGAATTTGACTGCGGCGAGGTGTCCGGCTGGATGTACAAGGTCAACGACTGGTTCCCCAACTATGGATGCAGCCGGTATCAGTTGCAAAACGGCGACGTGATTGAGTGGGTCTATACCTGTGACCTCGGAGATGATGTGGGCGGCGGCTACGCGACTGGAAGCGAATGAGAAACAAAGACGCCTTTTCCGGCTACCATCCGACGATCAATTTTCTATATTTCGCGCTCGTTCTCCTGTTCTCCATGTGCCTGATGCACCCGGTCTATCTGGCAATTTCCCTGACCGGCGCGCTGACCTACGATATTTACCTGAAAGGCCGGAAAGCGGCGCGGTTTGCCGTCATGGGACTTCTGCCCATGGCGGCGCTTGCCGCGCTTGTCAATCCGGCCTTTAACCATGAGGGCGCGACGATTTTGACCTATCTGCCCTCCGGTAACCCGCTGACAATGGAATCCATGTTTTACGGCGTGGCTGCGGCCGTCATGCTGGCAAGCGTCGTATTGTGGTTTTCGAGCTACAACGAGGTCATGACCTCGGACAAGTTTGTGTATCTCTTTGGACGCATCATCCCGGCGCTGTCGCTCGTTCTCTCCATGGCGCTGCGTTTTATCCCGAAGTTCAAGGCGCAGATGCAGGTCGTCTCCGAGGCGCAGGCGTGCATCGGGCGTGACACGAAGAACGGCAGCGTGTTCCAAAGAGTCGGGAACGCCGTCAAGATCTTCTCCATCATGGTAACGTGGTCACTTGAGAACGCGATTGAAACAGCGGATTCCATGCGCGCCCGCGGCTACGGTCTGCCGGGACGCACGGCGTTCTCGATTTATCGTTTCGACGATCGCGACAAGGCCGCGCTTGCGTGGCTGATCTTCTGCGGCGCGTATCTCCTTTCCGGCTGGATGGCAGGCGGTACGTATTTCCGCTACTATCCGACCGTGAAAACCGCCGCATGGACGCCCATGACCGTGAGCTTTATGCTCGTCTATCTCGCACTGGTGCTGACGCCGGTGATTCTTGATCGGAAGGAGGACAGGCAGTGGAAGTCTTTACAATCAACCATCTGAATTTTGCGTATCCGGAACAGGAAAAGAACGCGATTTCCGACCTCACACTGTCTGTCCGACCGGGGGAGTTTCTGGTGCTCTGCGGCCCCTCCGGATGCGGTAAAAGTACGCTGCTGCGGCAGCTCAAAACCGTTCTCGCGCCGCATGGCCGCAGAAGCGGCGAGATCCTGTTCGACGGCAGAAATCTTGATTCCCTAGACCAACGCGAACAGGCGGAAACAATCGGCTTTGTGCAGCAAAGTCCGGAAAATCAGATCGCGACCGACAAGGTCTGGCGCGAGCTGGCGTTCGGGCTGGAATCCCTCGGCTGTGACACGCCGACCATTCGCCGCCGCGTTGCGGAAATGGCGTCGTTTTTCGGGATTCAGACATGGTTTTATAAGCCGGTCACAGAGCTGTCCGGTGGGCAAAAGCAGCTCTTGAATCTCGCTTCCGTTATGGTCTTGCAGCCAAAAGTGCTGATTTTGGACGAGCCGACGAGCCAGCTCGACCCCATTGCCGCGTCTGATTTTTTAGCCACCCTCGGCAAGATCAACCGCGAGCTTGGTACGACGATCATTCTGACCGAACATCGTCTGGAAGAAGCATTCTCGTTTGCCTCGTGCGTGGCGGTCATGGACGGCGGCAAGCTCCTTTGCACCGGAACGCCCGCTGAAGTGGGCGCGGAGCTGAAAAGCAGTGGGAACGCGATGTTCCTCGCCATGCCCGCCGCCATGCGCATCTGGGCGGCGACGGATTCCAAAGCCGCCTGCCCCATCTCTGTCTGCGACGGCCGGAACTGGCTGCTCGATTATGCGAAAACGCATAAACTGCAATCCGTTCCAGAAGAAAGCAAAAACGCACCGGACACGGAAACCGTTGTCTCGGCGCAGGAACTCTGGTTCAAGTATGACAAAGACTTGCCCGATGTGGTCAAAGGTCTATCCTTGGAACTGCACAAGGGCGAATTTCTGGCGTTGCTCGGCGGCAACGGCACGGGCAAAACGACCACGCTCAAGCTGCTGGCAAACCTGAAAAAGGCGTATCGCGGCGAGTTAGCCATCACCGGCACGGTTGGGATGCTGCCGCAGAATCCGCAGGCGCTCTTTGTGAAATCCTCAGTGCGCGCAGATTTATTGGAGATTTTACCAAAATCCGAACGCAAAACCGAGCGGCTTGCACAAGTCGTTTCCCTCTGCAAGCTGGCGGAGCTGCTGGACCGCCATCCGTATGACCTTTCCGGCGGTGAACAGCAGCGCGCGGCGCTGGCAAAAATCCTGCTTCTGAACCCGGATATTCTGCTCCTTGACGAGCCGACGAAGGGTCTGGACGCGGAGTTCAAGCAGGTTTTCGGGCAGATTTTGCGGACGCTGCAAGCATCCGGTGTGGCAATTCTGATGGTCAGCCACGACATTGAATTTTGCGCGAAATACGCCGACCGCTGCGCCCTGTTCTTTGACGGCAGCATCGTCACCGAAGCCGAACCGAGAACGTTCTTCTCCGGCAATAGCTTCTACACGACGGCGGCAAATCGCATTGCCCGCGACATCCTGCCCGAAGCGGTCACGCCGGAAGATGTGATTATGGCCTGCGGCGGCGTGCTTGAGCCGGAACCGGCGCTGCCGGAATACCAGCGCATCCCGCCCGCGCCAGAAAAGGAAGCGCAGATGATGAAAAAGCTCCCGGTTTGGCGCAAAATCCTTGCCGTCGTGTCCGGTATTGCGTCGCTTGTGCTGATCGTGCAGGCTATCGGCGTGACCGATCTCACGAAGCTTGTGGATGCAGGCGGATTGACTGGCCTCGCTGGCGATCAACTGAACCTCTACGGTGTTTTGCTTCTTTCGCTGCTCGTCTTTGCGCTCTCGATCAGCCGCAAAGCAGACAGGCCGGATTATCTGGTGCAAACGCCGCTCGAAAAACGAAAGCTGAAAAAACGCACGATCTATGCAACGCTGCTCATTCTGCTCGAATGTATGCTGCCTTTCTTCCTGATTTTCGAGGGCAGAAAGCCGCAGGCACGGGAGCTGGTTCTGATTGCGGTTCTGGTTGCGCTGAACGTCGCGGGACGCGCCGCGTTCTTCATGCTGCCGGAGTTTAAGCCGGTCGTTGCCATGACGATCCTCGCGGGCGTGGCCTTTGGCGGCGAAACGGGCTTCCTGGTCGGAGCCATGACCATGCTTGTCTCCAACATGCTGTTCTCGCAAGGCCCGTGGACACCGTGGCAGATGTTCGCGATGGGGATTATCGGCTGGCTGGCAGGTGTCTTGTACCGCAAGGGCGTTCTGCGGCGCGGGCGGCTGAGCCTTTGCATTTTCGGTGTGATCGCGTCCACGATCATCTACGGCGGCATTATGAATCCCGCATCGGCGCTCATGTGGTCCAATACGGTCAATTGGAAGATCATCCTGAGCTACTACGTCACCGGTATCCCGGTCGATCTGGTACGAGCCGTTGCCACATTCATCTTCCTGTGGCTTGGCGCGGAGCCGATGCTGGAGAAGCTTGACCGTATCAAAGTTAAATACGGATTGGCGTGCTGATAAATTTAAGAATTTATAGATTCGGAAACAACGTCAAGGCGTACCGCAAGGCACAGAATAAGACACAGGAAGCGCTTGCTGCGGCCTTGGAATGCGACCAGAAATACATTTCCCGGATCGAAAACGGGCAGGCGAAACCGAACCTCGCAATCTGTCTGCGCCTTGCCAACTTCTTTCATGTGACTCTGGATTTTTTGCTGGAGGGCGCGTGCGAAGTGCAATGCTCGCCAAAGGACCGAGAACGGCTCTGCAGCCGTAAGATGTTAGAGGAAATCGGAAAAGTAATTACGTCCTATATGGGCTGAACCGCAGAGCGCATGCCTACGGACAGTTGGATCGTCGGTGCGGATGGTCATGACGCCGTGCTGCGTCCGCTTTACAAAGTATCCGCGCCATGCTTTCAGAACATAGAACTGCTTCAGCGTATCAAACTTTGATTGCTTGCTGACACGCGGCGGATGGTAAAAGCTGCGGCAGGAATCAAAGCGGATGGCAGCGTTCTGCTCGCCCATGCGGGAACGCTCGGTCAGAAAAGCTTCTGTTGTGGAAACATATGTTGCTTTCTGTGTATGCCGGTCTGTGAGGACGATAGAATTCCCGTATTGACGGTATTCCTCAATCGTGTGCGCGTTCTTCAGGCCCGCGAGGAACCAGCGCTGAAACTCACCAGCTTCAAAAGCGCTGTTCCGACTCTTGCGCATACCGCCGCGGTTGCCGCTGTTGAAGCCTTCATAGGTTTCCGCGATCTTCTGGATCTCATCGCTTGTAAATAACAGCCTGCCCCGATATGGGAGATCCAGAACAGACCAGTACCGCTCCGCGACCTCGCACCCATGCACATTAAATTCAAAGGTATTGGTCGATCCGCGGCAGACAAGCGGAATAAATCTGTCCCCAATAGAGATAAATGCTTTTTCGTAGTAAATTTCACTGCTCAAATTTGTGGTTTCTCCATTCCTTTTTGAGTTTGAAAGCGGCACAGAAAACTCTGTGCCGCCCAACTTATATGTGGTTTGATTATGCCGCTTTCTCCTTCATATCATGGACTGCCGTAATCAGATCCCGCATACAGTCAAAGAATTTCTGCGAGCATTGGCTCTTTCTTGCGCGGTAGTAGGTAACGGAGCCGCAGAAGTCCTCCTGAACGGTTGCACTTGCCAACCGCTCTTTGATCCATCCCTGTGTGCGGAGCGGCACGTCAATGTGATATTCGCGCATCAAATACAGAATCAACGAGGTTTCCACAAACGAGCCATCGTCTTTGTAATAGCAAAGCGTATCGTTTTTCAATGTGCCGCCGCTGCGGATGATTTGCAGCGCGGCGCCGACAGCTTTTTCTTTTTCTGTATTGACAGACTGCTGGTACACACGATCCTGCTCGGCAATCTGTGCCTGCCGGATTTCATCCTCCTGCTGTTTATTTGCCTGATAGATTTTGGAAAGCTGTATGCAGTGGTCAAGCTCATCCGCCATCAATGCGCCGATATAATCCGGGAAGGTTTTGCCTTCGCTTTCCTTGCTGGCGGTATACCGCATAAGATGCTCATTGAGGATACCGTGGATATAGTCTGCCTGCCGGGGCGATTCTTTGCCCAGATGGTAGATCACAGTTCTCTCGATTGCGACAGCTTCCTCAATAGCGCTCTTTTGCAGACTGTCAAAATACGTTCTCCGATGTTCTGCACCGCCATACAGTTCCCGCATAGCCGGCAAATACCCACAATGTTCGGTCAGAAAATATTCTGTCATGCCAAGCGGTGCGAGGTATCCGTGGATCTCAACGTATAGCAGGTAGCGGTCAGATTCTACGCGGGGATAGTCTATATCTGGCGTCCCTGCTTTTGTCCAAAGGCGATAGCGGTGCTCCCCATCGGAAACATCATAGAGGTGGACCGCGCGGATTCTGCGGCCGCCACAGTTAAACGTGCCGTTACAAAATAGCGGCATCATCAGCTTTGCATCAGACATCCGGCACCCCTCCATTCATAATGCAGCATGCGGGGACAGCGATGTCCACGTCAATTACCATCAGATACTCCTCGGTGAGATGTTCGTAGCGCCAGCTTGCGTGTAAAAAATGCTGTAAAAGTGCACGGGAAAACTCCATGCTGAATGAGCGTGTCCGGTCGGAATCATCCGGGATCAGATCCGGAAAGTCTGTCGTGGTTGCGGAAATCGCATCCAGCAGAACATGAAGCTCCGGGATGGAGAATCTTCCGGTTTTTAACGCGATGCACCAGTAGTCGTAGTCTTCTACCATGTGGCACAGCTGAATCGGACGCTGCAGCAGCGTTGTCAAGTGCTTCGAAAGAATGGATGTGCAATCGTCCCAGCGCAGGAGAATTGCACCGGTGATTCTGGATCGATTCATGTATAACCTCCATTTTTGGTCAGCTGTTCCTGCAGAAATGCAAGCAGCTGGCGATTGTTGCTTTCAAACTGCTCCTGAAAGGGCTTGCTCAGGTCATAATTCCAGTAGCGGTAAAACAGAAACTGGAACAGCAAATGCTCGATCTGCGCAGGCGTCATTTGCCGGAGCAGCTTGCCATACTGCCGAATCGCTGCGTAATCGGCTTTCACAAAGCGGCGGGCGTCTTTGGGGAAATATTCATAGAACCAGTCGCTGACCCGGATGCGGCCTTTGCCGAAGTGACCGGGGTAATCCGTGCAGAGAAAATACTCGAAGTCCTTACCGCGCCGCCCTGTATCCACGGTGAATGGATACAGTCGGCAGGCGCGCGGCCGATGTGCATAGATGCTGCAATGATTCCCGTTTAGGAAAATGCAATGTTGATCTTCACCTGCGGTGTTCAGCAGGAAAATCGGGAAATACGGTTCCAGCGGCATGGGGTGCGCATATTGTGCGCAGATATCTTCCGGCCTGACGGCTTGCCCTTCGCTTTGAAAATGAAGCGCAAGCTGATAAACATCGTATGGTTCCAGCATGATCTTGTTTTCCACATGGCGGCAGCAGGTGCTGCATTGCTGGCACTGGAACGCGATTTTTTGATTCCCGGAAACCGGGATAAGCTGTTTGTTCATAAAACCTCCTGATGGAAAAACCGCAGCCACAAAAATTGTGGCCGCGGTCGGCGGGTCCGGCGGCAATCAGACGGGAGATCGCCGCCGGGGTTTCATTCATGCAGCGACGGCCATCAGAATTGACGCCGCAACTGCTGCTTGAAGCGGAGAAAACTTCACATGATAGTGGGTATTCAGCGTTTCAAACTTTGCTTCCTGTTCATTTTGCACCTGAATGGATGTGACCAGCGAGGTCAGAATAAACTGCCCTTCGTGGTCGATGAGCGCGCTGCTGCCGACCTTCAGCGGCCGGAGCAGCCGCCCGTGGAGCATCCTTGTGTGCTGATCCTTCATTTTGTCGCCTCCTTCCCATCTCCGCGGAACCGCAGATAGGCGGAATACAGACTTTTGAGCATCCGGCGCACACGCCGCGGGTCCAGCTTGTACTGCGCGGCGATCTCCGCAATGCTGTACCCGTGCAGGCGCAGCAGAGCAAACGCAGCCTGCTGCGGCGTTCCGCATTTTTGCAGCTCCGAGAAGAAATATGCTTCGGGCAGCTCCGCATCGCAGACAGTCTCCCTGCGGCCGTAAAGCGCACAGTAGGCTTCCTCCGCTTGTCTGCGCCGACTCTCCCCACGCTTCCATGACGCAATGCTTTGCTGCATCGCGCGGTAAGCGACGGTGGAGAACGAAAAGCGGCGCAGATAGGCGTGGGAGCAATATCGCTCTACGGCACGCAGGTAGCCCATAACGGCAAGATCGTAATATTCGCCAGGATCATACAGCTGCTCCTGCAAAAACGCATAGACCAGCTTGTGATTCTTTTCAGCGAACCGCATCTGCCGTTTGCTCAGCGGAGCGAGCTTTGTTGGCTGTTTCTGCTTAGAGCGGCAGCTCGTCGCGTTCGCCGTCAATGACGCTCGGATAGGAAAAGTGGTCGCCGTTGTCGGCGAGCTCCAGCGGAGCTGCTCCCGCGAACTCTTCTACCTCGGATTTGTAATTCTCCGCACGCTGCACCAGAAGCGTCTTGACCTGTTCCTTGAAATTCATCGAATAGCTCTTGACTGCCGCGAGATCTTCACCGTCCAGATCGCGTACCTTTCGGAAAGTAGCAACGCTGTAGGTATAGCCGCCGCTCTCCGCACGCTTCAGGCCGATCTCCACGATGGCAGAATAGCTGGGACGCCGGCGGGCGACAAAGGCGAGGTTCATGAAATCATTGAACGGGCGCAGGCTTGTGGGCGGCAGGGAGAGCTGCAGCGGAAGATACTCGCCGCTGCGCAGCAGATAGATCTGCCGCATATTTTTGCAGGCTTTTCCGCTGCCGTTTGCCGTACTGCCGAATTGGTTGAATGCACAGGCTGCGCAGACGCCGCCCGGTTCACCGTAGCCCTGCTTGCCGTCGAAGGACTGGCAGAATGGCGGCACGTTGTCGTCGTACTCGCTGCCCTCTGGCCAGTAGGCGTTGGCGAAATGGTGATAGAGAATCACGCCGACGAGCTTGCGCTCATAGTCTGCCTTTGTCTCCTGCTGGCGCAGGATCTCGCGGCTCACATCCTGAATACTGTGTCCGCTTTTCATTCGTGTTTTCGCTCCCTTCTAAAAAATTACCATGATACGGCG
>OLOA01002724.1_pt1 | contig 15509 bp, 10 predicted proteins | sample 1672201 | NCBI WGS metagenome assembly OLOA01 (sample SAMEA3136658, study PRJEB25190) | human gut metagenome
CCAGATTGCCGCCGGAAAAGCCCTCGTCCTCGTAGACCAGCACGTTTTCCGCCGCATCCTCGCCAAAGTGCATGGCGATGTACTGGCGGCACAGCTCGATCTGGTTCTCGATGCTCTCGCCCTTGCCGGTGAATTTGGACTTGCGGGAGTAGATAACGTATTGCTTCGGCGTATCTTTCGTTTTCATGGCGGCACCTCGCGTTATTCGTTAGGTTGGTAGATATATTATAACGGATTGGAATCAGTTTGAAAAGGTACCCAAGGGAAGAATCTGAAAATTTCTGCGGGAGGCAGAGGTTTTCGCGCGCTGACCGTGCCAGTTCGGAGCGCATCACTCATGTGCATCGAGAAAATGATTGATGAAATGAGCGATGCATGCTATTTTGAACATTATTGTTTTCGTCATCGACTGCATTCGTACAGTCGCGCCGCACGATTTTTGCGCATTGCTACTTGTCATACGTCAAGTCAATTCCGGCAAACTTGTTTATAGCATATCGGATAAACAAGTTGCGTTTTAATGTTGCGCAGCGCAGAAAGTGACAGCCTCCGGTTGGTTTCAACCAGAGACTGCCTGAGTTTGTATTGAACTGTTATGATGCAAGGCTTCTCAGATATTCTTCCACATTCTGATACTGAATGCCGTCTATCACTTGGCTTTCCCCGCGATAGAGGACGAACTTTCCGGTGATCGGGCCGTAGCGGTGCTCGGTCTGGGCGCATTTTTGCTCGTCGATCAGATGGCGATACTGCTGCGGGGCAGCTTCCTCGCTGTGCTTGATCTCGAAAATCCGGCAGGAGCCCGCCTCCGGGTCAAACACCACCATATCAAATTCGCCCACAGGGAATTGCAGGACGAACACCTGCTTCTTGGGGTTTGCCAGCTTGGTTTCCAGCAGGACAATGTCCTCCAGCATCCGGCCTTTGATCTCGGTCAGGATGCGCTGCTGCACGGCGGTACGCTCCGCAAGAGACAGCGCGCTGAACGTCTCATCCAGCAGCAGACTGCGGATCAAAGCATCCGCCTGCGCATAGCGGAGTCCCGGCTGCGCGATCACCGTGCGGCTGGATTTCGTGCTGACATCCGGCAGATGCAGCACGTCGATCTCCCGCGTCAAGTCCAGCAAGTCCAGATACTCCTTGATCTCCGCCGCATGAACATCGTCCAGTTTTACGGTTTGTTCCGCCTTGTTGCGGATCTCCAGCAACTTCCGCAGGCTGTCGGTGACAAGCGCAAGGTCGATGCGGTCGAGGATGTCCGTCGGGTTCTTCCGATCCCGGCGCAGATTGCTGGCGGAAATGCCAAGGTCGTGGGACTTCCAATCCTGCGCCAGCACCTCCAGCGTGAAGCGGTGGTTGATGTCCTCCACCACCCGGTTGATGGCGCTGGTCAACTCGCCCTTCTCGTATAAATCCCGCAGATGGCGGAAATGACCCTCGTACTGATAGCAGCGCAGGGAGTGCTGGATATTGCGGGCGATGGCGGTGTCCACATATTCGTCGGTACTTTCCTTGCTGGCAAAGGTGGAGGTCTCGTTGTAGTGAACGCCGCCGAGGCTCATGGTGCCGCCGTAGCGGATATACTCGTCGATGCCGTAAACGCCGAGGACAGATTCAAACTCGCGGTAAGGGATGAATGTGGTGTGCAGCAGGATGCAGCGGTCGTAAAGCTGCTCGTCCTCGGTAAAGAGGAAGCCCAGCGAGTCCGTGCCGGAGAGCACGATCTTCATGCCGCAGGCCGCAAACACGTCAGAAAACAGCGCTGCGCCCTCGATGAAATCCTCCATCAGCGTCACCTCGTCGAGGAACACATAGCGAAAGCCCTGCGCTTCCAATGCCTTGAGGTCGCGGTTCACGTCTGCCAGCGTATCTTTTGCGGTGATCTGAATGAACGCTGCCTTGGCAAGTTCTGCGTCGTTCATCTCCGCAAAAATCTGGCGGATCATGGTGGTTTTCCCCGTCCGGCGCAGGCCGTAGAGAATGAACACCTTGTCCTGCGGCTCGCCGTAGACAAAGTCGTGCAGCTGCCGGAAGCACTCGCGCCTGCGATAGCCGCGAACAGACGCCGCAAAGGAACGCAGCGCCTCGCCGGTGCGGACATTGGTGGTAAACGCAGAAGGGTTCGCAGATTTCGCCTTGGGCAGTTGCTTTTTCAGCGCCTTCAGCTCCTGCTCCAGCGCCTTCCGCCGCTCGATCTGCGCACGGAAATTTTCCAATTCGTCAGCGGGAATATACTTCTCCCGCCGCTTTTTGTTCTCCGTCCAACGGTGGTAAAAATACTCCTTGCCGTTGACGGTTTTCTTCGTAACAGAGCCAGCAGGCAAAGCAGAAATCTGCTGTTCCAGCTCCGCCGCGCGAGTTTGCATTTCAGATAAGTCCATAGCGCACCTCCTGTGAGATACTATTCTATGTAGGATTATACCCCATTATACCCGCAAAATCAAGGGTATAATGGGGTATAACTATTACTCTGGGCAACTTAACTGTTGTTAGCCTAAAACTGAACCACTGATAACTACAGTCATATCATTATGCAGAAAGCCTTTTTGCTTCTTCAATCTGGCCGGGATACTTTGATGCAATAAAATCAACAACCATTCTGCAACTGTCAATAAGCATATTATCCGTATATCCTTTCGAGGTTCTTAACCCCCCATGAGAATGGTCTTCTATTAGAGAATAGAGGCAACCGTTCTTTCCTAATATCTCATTGTTTAGAATGTAGTCATCAAATCCACCACACGATCCTTCAAACCGATATGTTGTTTCAAGTACATGTCTAATCTGATTGGGGATTGTATGAATCGGTTTCATTCCTCCAATTGAAACTTTGTATATATCGAGAAGATTTGCTGTATACGGCATGACATAATCATCTTTGAAATCTGATATTGCGCCATCAGATAGGAGGAATTTCTTGCTTACTATTTTATTGCGCACAAGAATGCTCATGAATTCCATGTTATGAGTTAACACCAAATATCTAATTCTCCCGATCTCAGGCTCCTTCTTTATATTGCGAATTGCTTGAGCTACATTGTAAACATAATTGAAATCCATGCTCGAAACGGGGTCATCAATAACTAAAAACAGCCTATTATAATCTGATTCATTTTCAACAACTCCGTGAATATTTGCTAAGAAAAAGCAAAATGCGAGGATACTTTTTTCTCCATCACTAAGCACATAATCTGTATTTTCGATTAAAGCACGATCTTGATAGACTACGCTAAATTGCTTTTCATCAAAGTCATACTTATCCTTGAAGAATATAGCTAAATAATCTTTAAGTTTTTCGATCAACTTTTTCCTTTTATCAATGCGGACTTTATTCTCTTTTTCACTGATCGCTTTGGTAAGGTCATTTATACTTTCCCTCACCGTCACAATGTCACTTCTTGTTTTTTCAGATTCTACTATGAGTTGATTGAATTTCGCATTGCATAATGCTTTACGCAAACGCAATCTTTCTGCACTAATATTATTCTTGTTCGAATTTAGTTCTTTTACTTTTCCTATGTTTTCAATTTCTACCCTCTTATAATTACTCAATTCTGCTTTGATTATATCAATATTCGGCTTAATTGAAGCGCCTTTTTGAGAAATCATATGCTTTTTGGCCTCTAATGCCTCACATATTTTATCAAGGACTTGCTGCGTAGCGGCAACGTCAACGCAAGAAATATAGGTTTCACAAAAAGACGGAAAGTACTCTTTGACTTTGTCATATTCATTTGAGGAATCTTTTGCGAAACGACTACTAGTTAAGAGATTTGCCGAAAAAGTTGTTATCTTGGCAATGATCCCGTTAATAGCTTTAATGATTTTAGATTCTTCATCTTGTAGAAAAGAATTATAATCGTCAATTAATGCGAAAGCATCTCTATTATATTTTTGCCCACAGAAAGGACAACTTTCTCCATCTGACAACTGCAGGCCCGCTTCAATGAACGCTTGGTTGTCTTTGAACTTTTTCTTAAACTCTTCAGAAAACGAGCTCAAAGTATACTTGTTTTCAATAATCTCGTTTGCATTCTCCAGAATGGCAATAAATGCCTCGATATCATCAGAAAAAGGTCGATAAGAGATATCTTGCATATGCTCTGGCATCGATTTTAGAATATCGTACTTTTCAACAAGGCTCGTGTACGATTGATCTTCCGAATTTGCCTCTCCACGCAGAACACTTTCAAATGTAATTGCAAGGTATTCTTTAGTGTTTGGCTGGATTCCCTTTGCCTTTAATTCTCTTTGGGTAGAAGCCACCATATCTCTAACTTTACCAATGGCCTCAAGCTCGGCTTTTTTGTAATTCTCAAGCTGTTCTTTTTCTTTCGATAAGTCAATATTTGCTTTTCCAAGTATAAATCCACTAACCTTATCTTCAGGATGATACCTAACTGCCTCAAGGTTTTCCCTCACATATTCACTGTTAAACACGTGATAAATTAAGCCGGTATTGTCCGACACGATAGGTAAAGAACCTATTTCAAATCTTACTGATAAGTTTTTCTGAGGCTGTCCATCTGGTGCAATAGACAATGATAATATTCCTTGTTTCTCTCCAAAGCGCACCATTGCCGCAGATTTCTCAACTAGTAAATCAATTTGAGATTGGTCTGTTCTGTCGAGATACTTCAAATCAGATATTCTCTTGAAGGATTTACTGATGAAACTCTTGCCGGAACCATTATCTGCATATAGCGCCATTTGAATAGAGTTCATATTACTTGATAATTTTGTATTAGAGTGTGGTCCAATGCCAGTGAGCGCTATGTTGAAGTCAAAACTCATAACTCTTACCTCACAATACAATACACGCCTTGCTTCCGCCCGACTTCTCTTTTTCAACAACAATTTGTTTATCGATACGATTTTTCAAGTCAACAACATGAGAAATGATGCCGACAAGGCGATTCCCATCCGCCAAGCTCGAAAGAGCCTTCATCGCTTGATCCAAGGATTCCTCATCAAGAGAGCCAAAGCCCACATCTACAAACATTGTATCAAGCTTAACGCCGCCAGCGGATGCTTGGATCTCATCAGAAAGGCCAAGTGCAAGAGAGAGCGATGCCTTAAAAGACTCGCCGCCAGAAAGTGTCTTTACGCTTCTTTCTGTGCCGTTGTAATGGTCAATAACGTCAAGATCAAGCCCGCTCTGACTGCGGTTATTTTCCGCTTCTCTTCGGCGCTTTAGTTCGTACTGTCCTCCCGACATCACCATAAAGCGGGTATTCGCGCGTGCTATGATACGGTCAAAATACGTCATCTGAATATAGGTTTCCAGCATCACTTTTTCTTTGCCGGAGATATTGCCGTTTGCTGTATTTGACAGCGCCTTCAGCCATGTATAGCTTTTCTCAAGCGTATCAAGATCTCCAACCTTTGCCCGAATATTAGCAAGCACCTTTGTATTGGACTCTATGCGAGTATGAAGCGCTTTGGCAGCATCGTCATCCGCAGCTCTCTTTTCGGATAGTTCAGTTTTCTTCTTTGTTTCTGCTTCTTTGTCAAGATCACAATCGGAAGAGAGCTGCTTGGATAGTTCTGTGATTGAAGCATTATAACCGGCGATTTTTTTATCCGAGTCGGACAGCGCACTCTGAGCATTGTCGTATGCTTTCTTCATTTCGCTAACGGTTTTTCCCAGAGCGTCCGATTTGCTCTGGGCCTCTGCTATGCTATCAAAGCGCAGGGATTCCCTATCCGCATCGCGCTGCTTCTTCTTTTCGCTCAACGATGCTTTATCAGCTTCTAGCGCAGTATTTCGATTTGAAATATCTTTATCTCTTTCTTTTAGCGTCTTTTCAGTCTTTGGTAATGATTCTGTGAGTTCAGATCGGCGAGATACTTTCTTTTCCTCTTCGGAAAGTGCTGTGTCAAGCGCAGTGATTTCTGCAAAAACGACTTTCTGCTCCTCCGGAAGCTTGTTTTCAGCATCCTCGAATGCGACGCTCTGCCATAATTCCTTAACCAGCTTTTCCGTTTCGACTTTTTTTGCATCGAGTATGCCTTTGGCTTCCTTGCATTTCCCGCTTAAGTCTTCGGCTACTTTTCGTGCCTTGTCAGCATTCTCTTTCGCTCTTTTTAACTGTGCTTCCGTGGGGGCCTTGGCTGATTTATGCGCTATGCAAGGGTGTTCCAAAGATCCGCAAACAGGGCAAGGCTTGCCGCTTTCCAAAGTTTCAGCGATGATTCCGGCCTGCTCATCCAAAAACGCGCAGTTTTTCGCTTCATAATCGGCAGTCGCTTTCTCGGATGCCTCCGATGCTTTTTTATAATCACTTTGGAGCGCAGCCAAATTGTCACCAAGTTCATGAAAGGTCTCAAATAATGCTGAAAGGTTTTGAAGCTTTGTCAGTTTTTCTTGAACCTTTTCTTTTTGACGATAGAGTTTTTCTTTGCCTTCTCCTGCATCTGAAAGGGATTCGAACTCTGTTTTGAGTTTTTCAAACTCTGCTTCATCAGTGGCATACTGCTCCCGGTCTTTTTTCAGTTGCCTCTCATTTTTGGAAATAGCATTCTCGTCATTTTTGATTTGCTTTTCCAGAACTGCTAACGCTTCATAACGGGGAAATTCCGCCTCGATCCTGGCCTTTTCTTCAGCAAGCTGTTCTCTTTCCGATATTTTTCCCTTTTCAATATCGAAAGCAGCCTTCAGCGCAAGACTGGCCTCATTTTCGCGGGTTAAACTGTTCTGTGCTTGGTCTAATGCTTTTTGAGTTTGTTCTTTTGCTTCAATCTTACCCAAATTTGCATTGACGATTTCGAGAGCCTTGTCTGCATCCGAGATTGACTTTTGAATATCCGTTTTTTTGCCACGGTCTTGTGTCAGAAGACGATCAATCAGGTCCATAACATCCTTTACAGGAAGAAGCCCGTTCTTTGCTTTTTCAACCTCAATACTCAGAACATCATTTTCATCACAGGTAATTCCATCAATATATTGCTTGATGCTGTTATGAGCGGCATCGCATTTGTCGTTTAGTTGACCGGACTCCTTCTTCAAACGATCCTGCAAGTCCTGATACAACTGGGTTTTGAATATTTGACGGAATATTTTTTTGCGCTCCTCTGTGGGGGCAAGCAGCAGTTTCAGGAAGTCCCCCTGTGCGATCATGGCGATTTGCAGAAATTGGCTGCGATTGATCCCCATGATGTCTCGTATTGCATTGTCCACATCCCGCTGCTTTGTGACAACGCGCCCATCCGGATATATTAGCTGCACTTCCGCTTTTTGCGTCGTAAATCCTTCGCCGCGGGATTTGGGACGTTCATACTCTGGATTTCGTTTTACGGTGTATGTTTTTCCGGCGTAGGAGAAGACAAGTTCAACCTCTGTCGGAGTAGTTGCCTCGGCATATTTTGAACGGAACATGGATGGCTCGCGGTTGTCTCCGCTGGCTTCTCCATACAATGCATAAGTGATCGCATCAAAAATAGTTGTTTTTCCGGCTCCGGTATCGCCCGTAATTAAATAGAGTCCATTCTCTCCGAGCTTGTCCAAATCAAGAACTGTTTTTCCTGCATAGGGGCCAAACGCAGATACTGTAAGTTTGATAGGCCTCATTGTTCACCCTCCCATGTCTTTTCTATTAGCGACTTCATGTACTCAAATTGCTCAGGATTCATAGGTTGATTATTTTGCAGTTCATAAAAATCAGAAAAGAGCTCTAATGGCGATTTAGATTCAACGTCTGTTGCACCACTGATCTCCACACTTGAGCGTGTGCGTCTATTATCGTAATCAAGCTTCATCAGCCGATGATACACCGTGCGCAGTTTTCCGATTGCATCCGGAATGTCTTCTTCGTCCGTCAGCGTGATGTGCGTATAATCTTCCGGCCACGTTGTGCCCTCATAGAAGGATCTTAAGGTCAACTCATCGTAGGTTCCTTTCAACTCAACAAGATCATGCTGCGGGACAAGGTCGATTGTCTTATATGACACTTTTCCTTTCTCAGCGAGTTCGATCACTGTTACCGACTTGCGGTCTTTTGCTTCCGAAAAGGAATATTTCAACGGTGTTCCGCAGTAACGAATATGCTCCGCGCCACAATTTTGCGGCGAGTGAATATGTCCAAGTGCGACATAATCAAAGGGATCAAAAACATAAGCGTCCACATTATCAGAGCCACCAACCGAGATTTCCTCAGATTCAGAGCGCAACGAACCCGTAACAAACTGATGTGTCACCAGAATATTTCTATTGTCATGATTGATACTCAGCTTTGAAATGACGCTATTTATAGCATCTGTGTAAGTAGTAATTTCATCGTCACAAAACCTGCGGACATGAGCTGGCTTAATAAATGGAAGCATATAAACATCAACTGTACCGTATTCGTCCTGCATGGAAATAGGTGCAATGTTTCCATCATAGACTGGCGACATATGGATGCCGCTGGCATCCATAATACGCGCTCCAAATGCAATTCTCTCAGGGGAATCGTGGTTTCCGCTAATAACGAATACCTCGAGCTTTCGTTTGGCCAACTGAACGAGAAAGTTGTCAAACAACTGAACTGCCTCCGCCGCGGGAACAGATTTGTCGTAGACATCTCCGGCAATAATCACACCATCCGGCTTTTCAGCATCAACGATATTGATGATTTTTTTGAGTATGTATTCTTGATCTTCAAGCATCGAATACTCATTTACTCTTTTCCCTAAATGGAGGTCTGATAAGTGAATAAACTTCATAACAAACTCCTTTACCCCACAACCAACTTATTTGTCTTCTTCAAGAACTTTGCTGGGATTGGGCGATCCAGCCGCCATGTGATATTCATCGGCCTGCTGCCCTCATGCTTCACATAGTTCGCCGTGCCCAGATAGGTATATGCCTCTGCACCACCGGTCACACGGTCAGCCTTAAACTCCCGGACAAACAACAGCACCTTGCTCCCCCGCTCCTTGTGGTGGATATATCGCTGACCTGTGGGCGAATTCTCCGCCGTGGTGCTCTGGCTCTGCCAATGAAAAAAGCTCTCTGGGTTCTGCATTATATTTCTGTAAATCTTCGCATTGTTGTCACAATAGGCAAATTCCGCTCCACCAGAATATTCCGACGGGACGGGCTGGCATTTTTCTTGCGCTTTGCATTCATTTTCGAATATAATATAAATGACACAGAAAACCTTCTCAAACCGTCTATACGTTCTCGCCGACAATTTCCTCATTAAAACACACATTAGTAGGCATCATCCCCAGCAGCTCCTCCGCCACCTCCCGGCTTTCCAAACGCATAATGTTATCCTCCACATCGTCCCGGGAAAGGAGGTTCATACTGCCATACCAGACGATTTTCTCATCGATCACAGCAAAATGCTGGCAGGTTTCTTCGGCATATTGAATCTCTACCCCCGCCGTCCGAAGGCTTTCCAATAATAAAAGCCGATTTTCGTCATTTCCATAGCGATACACATCCGGATGCCAGGTGATAACTGCTGCTTTTAAGCCTTGTTCCTGGGCTGGAAGTAAAAGTTCTACCAAGTTCTCTACCCGTTTTCTGCTCAGAGTGGGGCTGGAAATCAGTACTGTTTCCACAGCTTCCCGGAGATCCTGTTCAAAAACCGGGCGGTAGGTGTCCGAGTCGTAAATTGCGTTGGCAGCCTGCTTCTCCGGGGTATCCGGTGCGTAGAGGGTGTAGCCAATACGCTTATAGGTTTTCAAACGCTTGGCGTACATTTTGTCAAACACAGGGATATGGCTGTCCACATAGTCGTAGATAAACACATCGTTCTTGCCGGGGTAGTCCCGGTGGAGCCGTCCAGCGTATTGCTCCACCACACCTTTCCAGGAAACCGGGGTTGCCAGAAACAGCGTATCCAATCTATGGTAGTCAAAGCCCTCACCAACGAGCTGGCCTGTCGCCACCAGCAGCATGGATTCCTGCGGCATAACCTCTGCCATTTGCCGTATCGCCGCTTCCCGCTCCTTTTTGGGCATTTCACCTGTCAGAAGAAACGGCTTCTGCGCAGAATCCTTCAGCATTTCATAGAGGATCGCCGCCTGATCCGTAAATCGGGTCAAAATCACCGGCGTTCTTCCTGCCTCCAATGCTTTTTTCACATCTGCTACAATCAAGCCATTGCGGTTTTCGTTCCTCCGCAAACGCTCATAGGCATGGGGCACAGGAAGCTTTTCCTGACCGAAGGGCAGCACCGTTCTTGTAAATCTTGGCACGAGGTAGTGGCCGATTCCCTGCTCTGCCGCTTTTTCCTTGGCAGAATATTGAAAGCGCACCGGGCCAAGAAGCATTTCGTTGATCTTTTCCAGCCCATCTCCACGAAAAGGCGTTGCCGTCACGCCGTAAACATATGTGGCATGAACTTCTTGTAATACGGAACGCAACGTCTCCGAGGCACTGTGGTGGCACTCGTCTACCAGGACCATACCATACTCCCGAAGCCTTGGATGGAACACCCCTTTTTTACACAACGAACCCGCCATAGCAATGTCCACAATGCCTGTGGATGTATCCTTAGGGCCGTGAATCACGCCTACAACGCTTTTCCGCCTTCTTTTCCTTCCGGTTTTTGTTTCATACTCCGGCAAATCCTCCTGAAATTCCAGGAACTCGTCCAGTGCCTTTTGCCACTGGTCGATCAGTGCCGAGGATTCCAGCAAAATTAAGGTGCTGACTTTTCGCTCCGCAATAAGAGCGCTGCATACGACCGTTTTCCCGAAGGCCGTTGCGGCACTTAAAATTCCACATTCGTGTTTCAAAAGTGCCCCTACGGCTTCCTTCTGTTTTTCCCGCAGCTGTCCTGTAAATTTGGCAGTTAATGTCCTTCCCTTTGCTCGTTCATCCGTCAGTTTCACCGGAATTTCGGCATCCCCGCAACGGTCCAGCAGCGCATCCAAAAGGCCCCTTGGAATACATAAGAAGCCGTTGTCATCTTCTCCCAAATATATAAACCGGGAATTTGCGTAATTGGATAACCCCATGGCTTGATTCCTGTAGAACATGGGATTTTGAATTGCCGCCATTCGACGAATTTGATTTTGCAGCCTGGGTTTTAGATTCCCGGTTTCGATATAAATTCGGTTTGCCAGGGTCATACACAGCTGGCCGTCCACATCTTCTGTGTGGAAGGATGTTTTTCGTTCCCAAGGTTTGGTGTCTTCCGGCAAAAAGCTTCCTCGGTCGGTTTCCGGCACATTCCACCTTTTGATGCAGCTTTCCATTGTCTGTGCGGATAACTTTTTCACTGCAAACAGCACTTCCCATTGGTCTGGGTAGGCATTCCAGTTCTTGTCCACAAAAGCGCTGTTATCCTTCTTCAATGCCTGCCCCTGCAATGGCAGCGCAATCAGATAGCCCAGTTCTCCATCTCCAGCACTGTCCTGCGCCGGGAGCATCCGGTCATAAAATCGAAAGGACTTCAGATTCACCGTCTCCGCGCCTTTTTGCAGCAGAGCCATTCCAAACCGCCGGGCAAGGGCCGCTTCTACGGCACTTTCGAAGAAAATCCACAGATGCCCGCCGCGCCCGGACCGGGATCTCTCAACCAGGCACGGAACTTTATTTCCCTCGCACACCTGCCGCAGGGCATCCACTTCCTCCATCCAGCGGGTATCCGGATTCCCAAAATCCAGAGTTTCCGCTCCCTTTTCGTGGTTGTCGAAATCAAATACCAGTAATCTACAAGTCCCATCCGGGAACAGAGGGTAAATTCCAATCACATCAGAGCCATCCGGCTTTTCTCCCCGCAGGTGCGCCATGATCTGCTCCGCTTCCAGCTGCCGCCATTTCCGGTTGGCACAATCCCCGCATTTGACCTTCTTCCCGGACTTTTTCGGGCAAATCCCATCCTTCCACAGATTCTCACACTGGGGATAATATCCCGCCTTCCCCGTCGTTTTGTTCACACTGCGTTTGCTGTAAACATCCGTCCGGCCCCAGAAATAGGAATAAAATCGGCGGGCCAGCTGCTTTGAAATTTCCGCTGTGGGCTTTGAGGCTGGCAACACATAGGAAATCCCCACCTCTTCCAGGAGGCACTTGAGGAATGTGTTCTCCGCCTGGAGCTTTTCAATCTGGGCTGTCAGGGCTGCTATTCTTTCATCCATTGGGTACCTCCATTTCTATAACAAGTTGCCCCAGTAAAGTTACATTCCCCAATACCGCAGCAAATCAACGGCATTGAGGAATGTTCACTCGGCAAATTACTGACAAGTTAAGCCAAGGCTACCACTCCCAATAAGGAATAGAGGGCGTGGATGACTGCGCTCATTCTTCATCGCCCTCGTCACTTTCGCCGCTTTCCAGCGCAAGCTCGGTCAATTCGCGCAGCTTGTTTTGTAGAAGTGTCTTATCTGGGAGGCAAAGTCTGTAGTCTGCAACGAGCGTAGGAGACATACTGCGGCTTAAAGCATATTCCACTACTGCATCATCTTTGCTGGCGCAAAGAATAACGCCTACACTAGGATTTTCGTTTGGCTTTTTCACATCACGGTCAAGAGCTTCCAGGTAGAAATTGATCTGCCCAATATGCTCCGGCTTGAACTTTCCGATCTTCAATTCAATCGGCACAAGGCAAGACAGCGAACGGTTGTAAAACAGCAAATCGATGAAAAAATCTGTGTTGCCAACCTGAACACGGTATTCTTCACCGATAAACGTAAAGTCTTTGCCAAACTCCAAAATGAATTGCTTCAGGTTCTCGATAATTGCTTTTCGTAGATTTTTTTCCGAAAACAGCTCAGGTAAATCCAGAAACTCCAGTACATAGGTATCGAGAATACTTTTACGAACATCCTGAGGAACAGATTCCGGAAGCGGTTTCTTATTTGAGAGCATATAGCGTTCGTAGTACGCACTACTGATCTGACGCTCTAACTCCCGCTTGGAATAATGCTCCTTTGCGCAAAGTGTCATATAAAAATGTCGTTCCTCCACCGTCTTGGAGCTGGACATGATAAGCAAATGGTTCGTCCAACTGATTTGTGTCACCAGTGGTGTCACAAATTCATCATCCTTATAAGTCTCGTAGAATTGTTTCATACGGTAGAGGCCGCGACGGTTGAAGCCTTTGACTCCGGGATTTTCTTTTACAATATAGGCGGCAACATCATCAATGATTTTATCACCAAACGCAGCACCTGTGCATAGCTTGGACAGATATTCGCCAACGCTCCAATACATCTGGATCAACTCGGCATTGACCGCCTTTATTGCGCGGTTGCGGGCATTGTCGATGATATGGATGACTTCATCAAATTGTCCCGGATTTTGGATTTGTTCGTTGCTCATGTTTTCGACTCCTCAACTATTTTCAGCGTAAACCAGTACCCTCCTGCAATGCGCAAAGACGCATACCCAGTTGTCTCACGCTGTTTGGCTTCAAATCAAAAATGGTATGATCAAAATCCAATTAGATGTCAAATTGGATTTCGAAACTTTTGTGTGAACTATTCCTCGTTTGCGTGTTTGCTCCACAACCTTCCGAATAACTCATTTCCATCGGGAGCAAGCCTCAGTACAGTATGTTCTTCCAATTCTGTAGCTGTTCTTGTGCTGTAAGAATCTTGCTTATCAAGTGCAATAATAATCTGTTTTACACAAGCTGAATATTGGGCTAAAATATTCTCAATGGCGTCATCTGATATTTGCTTAAGGATTAGAGAATCATGCACTAAAATTGGAAGTTTCGCCAAGTGCATCATCGCCAAATCAAATACGACTAATCCCTTAAAAGCTATGCCTGTCCCCGTATCCTCTGGAGTATGGAACGTATAATTCACCTCCGTGAAATGAGGTACAGGAGCATTGTGTTTGTCTTTATAAATTATAAATGAGCATATTATGATACTGCACAATTTTGTTTTTGCAGCAAGAACTAAAGCGCAAAATTTGGTTTTTAAGCATGGACAAACGGTGCTTTTTGTGCAAATCGAAAAATATGCTCATTTATAGTTTTTTAACAATCCTGTTTAATAGCTTACACTAATAAAGTCATTTATCCAGCACATACATCAAGTGGCTTGCAAGCATGATTTGCTCCATAGCCTCGCGTTTTTCGTATTGAAGATTTGTATGAGCAGCTGGATTGCGATAAGCTGCCATAATGCCTTCAAACAGGGATTGAATTCCACGCCGGTAGTTCTTACCTTCGGTAGTTGCCGTACCGCAGAACTTGAATACACCGTTTTCACTTATAAGCGCGCCAATTACATCACCAATTCTCACTGGAACCACTGTATCAGGTTTTAACTCTGCAAACTTCTCCCGCAGACGAGATTCCACTTCTTTGACTGCCTTTTCTGCTGCAGTTGAGCAGTGGCCATCCACATATAAATCGTGGGAGACATTCACGATTCGCGGGTGTATCTCTGACCAAAACCGAACAACAACCGGTTCCGCTTCAATATGGCGAATAATTATTACCAGTTCACCAAATGCTGCGGGATTTACAAAAGCAGCCCCCATACCGTTCGTCTGAAAAAGGATGTTTGCAATACGAGGTAGTGCAGCAGCGTAGAATGGGTAATCACTCTGTATGCCCATTGCCATTGCGTTGATCCATCGACGTACAGATTGAATCTCAGGTGGCAGGTGAAGAAACTGCATGTTCAAATTTGCGTTTGTAAAGTCTATCCACTTTCGTAGTTCATACAATTCGTTTTCGTACGGCAGTTTCAAAGCACTCATCTCCTTTTACAATGCCTTGACCATATCAATAAACTGGCTCATGCTCACTGCACAAAATCTGGATACGCTGGGTCGAGATGTCTCACTTTACAGCAGTTTATGAAACGGAAAGATAATACGCAGGTAAGCGCACATGTTGCAGTCACGTCCACATATTCTTACAAAATCCATTGTTATTATAATCGAAAACGCAAATAAAAGCAATGGCTTTGGGCAAAGTATGGGAGGAACTTCTACTTCACGATCTAAGGGGTTGGGATACCACGAAATCGAGCAGGAGGCTAGTTCCCTTGTCGACATCTCACACCGCCAAGTCTATTGTTTGGAACTCGGCGATTCTATTATCAGCAAATCATCCAAGAAACCGAAAGTGCTTCTGAATGGCTTTCTTACTAAATATCTCCTAACCTGGCAGAAAACGCCATCCGCCCGTTTACCCTTGGCAGAAAGAATTGGTTGTTCTGTGATACCACAAAAGGAGCCGAGGCCAGCGCCATTGTGTATTCCCTGGTTGAAAGGGCAAAGGCAAACGGTGTTGACCCCTTTGCCTATCTCCAGCACGTGCTGGTGGAGCTGCCGTACCTGGGAAAAAAAACCATCCCACGAAGAATTGGAATCGTTCATGCCTTGGGCACCCTATATCCAGCAGGAATTCTGTGTGAAGAATTCTGACGCTTATGTGAATACCTATCTCGACTAACATGCAGGCCCGTGGTTGCGGGCCTGCATGCTTTATAGGCGGGTGGTTATTGAGCGCTTACCGTTTATGAGCCTGAACAGCCGAAAAGCCCTATTTCAAGCGGTTTTCGGGCATAGAAAAAGTCCACCGTAATTCTATCAAAATTACGGT
>OLOA01002735.1_pt1 | contig 15464 bp, 12 predicted proteins | sample 1672201 | NCBI WGS metagenome assembly OLOA01 (sample SAMEA3136658, study PRJEB25190) | human gut metagenome
CCCTTTTTGTGTATAAGTCTCGCAGAGTTCGCGGCGCGAACGCTGCGAAAAAATCAAATTATTTTTCTGACGTCGGCACGTTAAGAAAATATGCCAGTGGCATATTTTTAGTGCCGATCTCGGCGGCTATGCCGCCGTAGCGGCCATCTGGATTTTACAGCATTATCAGGACGCGCGTACCCCAAGGGCACTTGTTTCGCTTCGCTCCACGGCACAGCGGCCGCAATCTCTACTGCGGAAAAATCGCAAGATTTTTCGCAACTAAAACAGCGTCTCCTGATACGCCAGCTCCACCTGCCCGATGGAGCGCATCTGGGCGGCGTTCTCCGCCGTCAGCGCGTCGCAGATGGCCATCTTCCGGATGATGTTCTGCACCGTGATATCCAGCGCCGTTCCCGCCCGGTAATCGGCAGGAAAAATGAAATCCACCCGCCCCCTTGCCAGCAGCTCCTCCACGCCGGTACGGTTGGATTCCTGATACACGGCGATAGCCTGGCCGCCGTAGGAGCGCATCATCTTCATACAGGGCACGTCGGAAAGGCCGTCGCCCACGTAGATCATGTTGGTAAAGGGGATCCGCTTGCTGTCGTCGGGCATGGAGTCGTTCAGCTTCTTATCCTCGCTGACCTCCAGCACGCCCTTGTTGATGCGGTACACAAACTGGGTCTTGTTGGTGAAGTTGACGTCCAGCTTGGGCCAGCAGGCCGCGCCGTCCCGATAGTAAAACTCGCAGGCGTAAATTTTCTTGAAGTGATGGGCAATGCCGCTGCCCTCGATGATCTCCTTCAATCCGGAGGACAGCACGTAGTGCTCCACCGTCACGCCCAGACTGTCGCCAAAGGCATCGATCCGGTCGAACCACTCCCGCACGCCGGGAAACAGCTCGATGGCCTTGCCGCACTGCACCAGATAGTCCCGGTTCAGGGTTTTGCCCTGGGCCCGGCACTCCTCGATCATGGTGTACATATAGGCCAGCAGGCCGTCCATCTGGTTCTCCCAGCCGAAATTGTTGGCCTTCTGCCAGAATTGCGCCGGTGTATAGCCCAGACTGGGGATAAAGGAATAATCCTCCATGTCGGTGGTGCACAGGGTCTTGTCAAAGTCGTACAGCAAGGCGATGATGGGTTTCTGGTTCATGGATTTCTCTCCTTTTGGGTAAAAAAGCGGCCGTAGGCCGCTTTTTCTGTCTTATTCGCCGGTGTAATTGCGGCCAAACTTCAGCTCGTCCAGACTCAGCTTGAAGTCGTCGGAAATGGGCGTCTCCTGCGGAGCGGGCTGCTCCGAGGCAGTCTCCGGCTCCGTATGCAGAACGTCGTCCAGATGCTGCATGATATCCTGCTGGATCTCCTTCACCTCGCCGGCAGGCGCGGTCTCCTGATGGGGCAGCTCCATCTCCGGCAGGGAATTCAGGAACTCCTGCTGCTGGGCGCACAGCTCGCTGCCGTGGCGGACAAACTCCGCCAGACTCTGCTTGGCCATGACCAGCTTCTCCTCGGCGTCCTGCTTGTCCTGCTCCAGCTGCGCCAGCTGGGCGGCGTGCTGCTCCTTCGCCTCTTTCAGCAGGTTCTCCTTTTCGGTCTGAGCCTCCTGCACCAGCTTGGCGGCCATCTTCTGAGCCGTCAGCAGCGTGGAGCGCATGGCGTCCTCGGTGGCGCGGTATTCCTCCACCTTTTCCGCCAAGATCTTCAGCTTGGCCTTCAGCGTCACGTTCTCCTTATACAGCGCCGTGTAATCCTCGGTCAGCGTGTCAAGGAACTCATCCACCTGCGCCATGGCGTAGCCGTTGCCAAAGCCGGAGGACTTGGGAAATACTTTTTCGGAAACTTCCTGCGGTGTCAACATGGTATATCCCTCCATCTATTTCTGCGCCCGCTTACAGATACAGGCCGTTGTTTTCCAGTTCGTCGATCAGGTCGCCCATGATATCCACGCTGTAGGGCGTGATGATATAAGTATTGGCGGCCACCTTCTTGATCTTGCCGTCGCCGGCATAGGCTACGCCGGACAGGAAGTCGATCAGGCGGCGGGCCACGTCCTTATTGGTGGACTCCAGATTCATCACCACCGTGCGCTTTTCCCGCAGGTGGTCGGCGATCTCGCTGGCGTTCTCAAAGCGCTCCGGCTTCACCAGCACCACCTTCAGCGCGGCGGTAGCGTGGATATTCACTACCTTGTTGTGGCGCTCCTCCGGCTGGCGGCGCTCCTCGCGGCGGTCGTCAAAGATGCTTCTGCTGTCGTTCTTTTCAGGCTGTTCCAGCTCCTCATCCTCGTAATCGTAATCCTCGTCGTCATACGGATGAATGATCTTCTTGATCTCGTCCATGAAACCCATTTGAAAGCCTCCCTGTTGTGTATTTTCAGTGGTTGTTTATTTCTGATAGTTGCGTGCGCCGAAGATGGCGGAGCCGACCCGCACCATATTGGCGCCGCAGCGAACGGCGTCGGCATAGTCGCCGCTCATGCCCATGGAGATATATTCCCATTTATTATCGTACATTTCTCGGCTTATGTCAACAAAAAGACGATGAACTTTCTCAAAATATGGTATATTTCCGCCTTTTTCCACCGCAACAGGTGGTATCGTCATCAGGCCCCGCACCCGAATGTGGGCCAGACCCTTGGCGTAGGCCGCCGCCTGTGGCAGCTCCTCCGGCGCGAAGCCGGACTTTGCCTCCTCGCCGCCGATGTTGACCTCCAGCAGCACGTCCTGCACCAGCTCCATTCTGGCGGCCACCTTTTCGATCTCGTCCAGCAGCTCTTTAGAGCCCACCGACTGAATCAGCGCCGCCTTGCCCACCACCTGCTTCACCTTGTTGCGTTGCAGGTGGCCGATAAAGTGCAGCGGCGCACCGTCGTAAGCGTTCTCCTTCAGCTTTTCCGTCATCTCCTGCACCCGGTTCTCGCCCAGCGCGTCGATGCCGGCGGCGATGGCCTCCTGACAGGCGGCAGCGTCGTTCATTTTGCTGGCGCCCACCAGCGTGATATCCTTGCCGGTGCGGCCCGTTTCACGGGCGGCCGCGTCGATCTCGGCGCGAATGCGGGCAATATTTTCTCCAATAGCGGACATGGAAGTTTCCCCTTTCTGTGTATTCAAGCTGCGGCGAAGCGCCGCGTTGTTTATCCGATCACCTTGCCGTCGCTCAGGTCTGCCGAGGTGACGATCACCTCGTCGCCCTGCCGCAGCATGCTGGAGTCATCCTCGGCGGACACCGCCTCGGTCAGCACGTAGCCGTCGCCCTGATAGACCACCTTGACGGGCTTGAATTTGGCCCGCACACCCAGGCGGCAGTACACGCCGGTCACGCCCTCCTCGTTGACCCGCAAGGCGTTGGACGGCAGGCGCAGCCCCTCGTAGGTGCGCAGCACCAGCGTGGCCGACTGATGGCGCATCAGCGTGGTCTGGGCGATGTATTTCTCGCTGTGCAGCAGCAGGACACGGTGCCCGTTCTCGCTGCGGGAAATGCTGTCGATGGTCATTTTCAGGTCGACAGTCAGCCCCTTGGCAAACCGCACCGTCACAGTGGAGCGGCCCTCCAGCTGCTCCGCCTGTGCGTCGGTAATGCTGGCGGCGTAGTACCAGGTGTCGCCGTAGATCAGCTTGCCCACGTTGGCGCTGTCGCTGCTGACAGGCTTGACGCTGTTCAGCTTACTGTATGTCAGGTCGTCCTTCAGGAAGTCCAGCGTCAGCACCGACTCATAGCCATCACAGGCAGCGGAGTAGATGCCCGCCTCCGGCGCTGTGATGGCCGTGCCGTTCAGGGAGCTCTCCAGTTCACTGATGGACTGCTCCGTGGACTTGATCTCCGCCTCGATCTCCTCCTGAGAGGACGAGGTAAAGTCCCGTTTCAGGACGGCGCTTTTCAGGGCGGAGACCTCCTCGTCCGCGCCGCTGTATTCCCCGCCGGCGATGGACTGCCGCAGGGTCAGGATGCCGCTGTTGATGGTGGAATCCAGCTTCAGCGCCGCGTCCGGGTCCAGATAGGAGATCAGGGAAAAGGACAGCTGCTCCAGCCGCAGCTGTAGCGCCTCCAGCTGTTCCACACGGGTCAGCGCGCCGCTGTCGGGATAGGCGGTGGCCATGGTCTGGTTCTTGCCTACCCGCTCGCCTTCTGACAGGCTGTGGCCCAGCGTGGCGGCGTCGGAGTGGAACGTCTCCTCCTCCCGCACCAGATAGCCGCTGATCTCAATAGTCTGTTCCTCGACAGAGGCGTAGACCAGCGTGGTATTGATGGGATCGGAGAAATACCGGTAGGCCTGCACGGCGAAATAGACCACCGCAGCCGCCAGCACCACCACGGATAATATTTTGAAAATCGGTGTGGATGATGATTTCATATCCCGCTCCTTGTGTATATCTCTTGTGCTGTGTGTTTGCAGATCCCGTAGGGGCGGATGCCCACATCCGCCCGCCGTTGGTGTAATGGGTTCTTGCTGTCGCTTGTAGGGGCCGACGACTCTGTCGGCCCTATCGGTGGCTCGGATGTTTATCGTCAGGGCGGACAGAGTCGTCCGCCCCTACGGATCCGGCTGGCTGTTTTACATCTCCTCCGTCTCCTGAAAGCTCACCGCTCGCGCCGGGGCGATGGTGGAGATGGCGTGCTTATAGATCACCTGCTGGCGGCCCTCGCTGTCCAGAATGACCACAAAGCAGTCAAACCCGGTGATGGTTCCCCGCAGCTGAAAGCCGTTCACCAGAAACATGGTGACGGGGATCTTCTGCTTCCGGGCCTGGGTCAGAAATGCTTCCTGAAGATTATTTGTCTTTTGCATAGCGTCCTCCTATGTATCTTTTTTGTACGGACGCTATCTCTATAGGACAACCTCCGCCGTGATTCAGCATAAACCACGGCTATGGAGATATTCTGTCGCTTTTTGCAATCCCTCCGGGAAATTTGGTTGCCGCTGCCAGCGCACCCAGAAAATATCCGGATTCCGCCGCAGCCATGTCAGCTGCCGCTTGGCGTACTGCCGGGAGCGAAGCTTCACCTCGGCGATGGCTTCCTCCGTGGTGGCCGTACCCTCGGCTACCGCCAGAAACTGCTTGTAGCCGATGGCCTGCAAGGCCGTGGCGTCACGGGGCAGGCCGCTGTCCAGCAGAGCCTTCACCTCCGCCAGCAGCCCCTGCTCCACCATGATATCCACCCGGCGGTCAATGCGGTCGCGGAGATCCTGCCGGTCGATGAAATCCAGCCCGATATACAGGGCGTCGTATTTGGGCGGCTGCTGCCGCTCCAGACGGTCATGCTCGGTGATGGTCCGGCCGGTCTCCTGCCACACCTCCAGCGCACGGATGATGCGCTTTTCATCCCGCAGGTGGAGCTTTTCCGCCGCAATGGGGTCAATACGGCGCAGCTCCTCCAGCAGCGTTTCAATGCCCTCGTTCCGGGCGCGGCGCTGCAATTCCTGCCGTATCTCCGTGCCCTGCGACCCGGCGGCAAAGTCCGTGCCCCGGATCAAAGCGTCCAGATACAGCCCCGTGCCGCCCACCAGCACCGGCAGCTTGCCCCGCCGCAAGATATCCTGCACGCACAGATCCGCCGCCTGCACATACCGTGCCGCCGACCAACTCTCCGCCGGGTCGGCCACGGCTACCATGTGGTGGGGGATGCCCTCCATTTCCTCGGCCGTCGGTGCGGCGGTCCCCACCGCCATGCCTCGGTAGATCTGCATGGAGTCCACGCTGACCACCTCGCCGTTAAAGCGCTTGGCCAGCGCCACGCCCATTTTCGTTTTTCCCGTGGCGGTAGGGCCCACCACGCACAGCACTGTGGCCATTGGCGTCACTCCCCAATTACGCTCGTTTGAACATCTTCTCGATGTCGTATTTGCTCAATTGATACTTCACCGGTCTGCCGTGGGGACAGTACAGGATCTCCCCCGACTGCACCTTTTCCACCAGCGCCGCCAGCTCTGTGGCGTCGGTGGTCATACCGGCCTTGATGGCGCTCTTACAGGCCATGGTGTGCAGCAGCTCGTCCCGTGCGCCGTTGGGATCGGCGCGGCCCAGCGCCAGCTTTTGGGCCAGCTCCTCCAGCGTGACGGCGGCGTCCGCCGCCAGAATGTCCGCCGGAACCTCCCGGATCAGCACCGTGCCGCCGCCGAAGTCCTCGCAGACGAAGCCGAACTCCTGCAGCAGCGGCAGGTTGTCCAGCACGGCGGCATAGCTCTCCGGCTCCAGCTCCACCGTTTCCGGCGTCAGCAGCGGCTGGGCCATCAGGGGCTGGCGGTTGGCCTTCAGCACGTCGAACCGCAGCCGCTCGTGGGCGGCGTGCTTGTCGATGAGCCACACGGTTTCGTGCTCGTCCTCGCAGATGATGTAGGTTTTCAGCACCTCGCCCACCATGCGCCACGGCGCTTCCTTCACCGGCTCCATGGTCTGCTGTTCCGGCTCCTGCGGCATGGTGATGGTCTCCTGCGCCGGTGCTTCCGGTACTGCGACTGTCTCCGGTTCGACGGGTTTTTCTGTCAATGCCTCTGCCTTTACAGGTGGTGTGATCTCATAGGTGCGGCCCGTCAGGGGCGAGGATGTTACGATGGGCTTCTCCGGCTCCGCCACATCCCGGACGTAGACCGTCTCGGCGCTGTGGGGCCGCTGGGCCATGGCGGGCACGCTGTCCCGGATGACGTTTTTCGTGGCCGGGGCGGCGCTTTTGGGCAGGAAGCTGCCCAGCGGCTTTTTCTCCTCCGCCGGGGCGGCAGCCTTCTCCTTAAACTCCTGCGCCGTCATTTTCCGAAAAAATTCCGGTGCATTATCGGGCTTTTTGGGGGCCTTTTCGGCGTTTAATGCGTCCAGAATGGTGTAATATACCGCGTCAAACACGGCTTTATCCGACACGAACTTCACCACCGTCTTGGCGGGGTGGACGTTCACGTCCACCCGATCCGCAGGCAGCGTCACGTGCAGGACGCAGCCGGGGAACCGGCCCTTGAGGAGCTGGTTCTTATAGGCCTCCTCCAGCGCCGCCGTCAGCAGCTGGGACTTGACGAACCGGCCGTTGACGAAAAACACCTGCTTGCCCCGGCTGCCGTGGCCGTTGAGAGGCTTTGTGACAAAGCCCTCCACCTTCACATCGCCGCCGCTGCCGGAGATAGGCAGCAGGCCAAGGGCGAAATCCCGCCCCATGGCGGCGTAGATGGCGGACAGCAGCTGGCCGTCGCCGGGGGTGTGCAGCACCTCCTGCCCGTCCCGCAGCAGCTTGAAGGACACGTCAGGGTGGCTCAGCGCCAGATGCTGCACCACGCCGGACACCGCCGCGCCCTCGGCGCTGTCCTTCTTCATGAACTTCATGCGGGCGGGGGTGTTATAAAACAGGTCGCGGACACAGATGGTGGTGCCCTCCGGACAGCCGGTAGGCTCCGTCTGGCCGGGCTTGCCGCCCTCCAGATGGAGAGACGCGCCCATCTCCTCGCCTGCGGCGCGGGAAAAGATATCCACACGGCTGACGGCGGCGATGGCGGCCAGCGCCTCGCCCCGGAAGCCCAGCGTGCCGATGGCTGCCAGATCGGCGGCGGCACGGAGCTTGCTGGTGGCATGGCGCAGAAAGGCGGTAGGCAGCTGCTCCGCCGGAATGCCGCAGCCGTTGTCGGTGATGCGGATGTAGGTCAGGCCGCCGTGCTCGATCTCCGCCACGATGGCGGAGGCTCCCGCGTCGATGGCGTTCTCCAGCAGCTCTTTGATGACGCTGGCGGGACGCTCCACCACCTCGCCGGCGGCGATAAGATCCGCCACATGGGGCGGTAGGCATTGGATCTGCGGCATGGTTCCTCCTTGTTGGGTGTCGATGGGTAGAAATGGGTGTTGGAAATCGTGTGTAGGGGGCCGACGTCCTCGCTATGTGAGAGGCCGTCTCCTCGGCCCCCTCTGACGAGGGGGCTGTCAGCGAAGCTGACTGGGGGAGAGACGACGAAACAACAATGGCATGGTGCATGTCAGGTCTCTCCCTCCGTCATGACCTTCGGTCATGCCACCTCCCTCGTCAGAGGGAGGTGCTGAATGGCGTATTTCTGATAGTACGGTGCGTGACCCAGCAGGCGACCGCAAGGGTCGCCCTTACGCGATCATGTGCAGTTGCCTTGGCGGCGGGGTGTGGTCACCCCCTACGCACGGGTGTCAATAGCATTTCCGTAGGGCGGCATGACCTCATGCCGCCGCAGCGTCAGGACAGCTTACTTTTCAATTCATATAAAAGATTCAGCGCCTCCAGCGGGCTGAGGGTGTCCACCTGCGCACGGCGGAGCTGGTCGATGACCGCGCTCTCGCTGAGAGCCTCCAATGACACCTGATCCGTCTCCACAGGGGCGGCGTGGGGCTTGCCCGCCTCGTCCTCCAGCTCCTGCAAAATATGCCGGGCACGGGTCAGCACCTGCTTGGGCAGGCCCGCCAGCTTGGCGACCTCGATACCGTAGCTGCGGTCGGCGCCGCCGGAGATGATCTTCCGCAGGAAGATGATATCCTCGCCCCGTGTGCGGACGGCGATGTTATAGTTGCGGACGCCGGGCAGCTCACCCTCCAGCGCCGTCAGCTCGTGATAGTGGGTGGCGAACAGGGTCTTGGCCCCCAGCTTTTTCGGGTCGGCGCAGTACTCCAGCACCGCCCGGGCAATGGACATGCCGTCAAAGGTGGAGGTACCCCGACCGATCTCGTCCAGGATCAGCAGACTGTCCGCAGTGGCGGCCTTCAGAATATCGCTGACCTCCGTCATCTCCACCATGAAGGTGGACTGTCCGGCGGACAGGTCATCGCTGGCGCCGATGCGGGTGAAAATGCGATCCACCACGCCGATGCGGGCGGCCCGAGCGGGAACAAAGGAGCCGATCTGCGCCATCAGCACGATCAGCGCCACCTGACGCATGTAGGTGGATTTACCGGCCATGTTGGGGCCGGTGATAATGGCCACCCGGTCATCCTTTTCGCCCATGTACGTATCGTTGGGGACGAACATGCTGTCCCGCCGCATCTGCTCCACCACGGGGTGGCGGCCATCGTGAATTTCGATGACGCCGGACTCATCCACCACAGGGCAGCAGTAATTGTTCTTCACCGCCACAGCGGCCAGTGAGCACAGGGCGTCCAGCTCCGCCACGATGGCGGCGGCACGCTGCACCCGCGCGGCCTGCTCCGCCACGTGGAGCCGCAGGTCGGTAAAAAGCTGGTATTCCAGTGCCTTTACCCGATCCTCGGCGGAGAGAATGTCATGCTCCAGATCCTTCAGCTCCTGCGTGATATAGCGTTCGCCGTTCACCAGCGTCTGCTTGCGGATGTAGGTGTCCGGCACCTGATCCTTGAAGGAGTTGGACACCTCGATATAGTACCCAAACACCTTGTTATAGCCGATCTTCAGGGTGCGGATGCCGGTCTTTTCCTTTTCGGCGGCCTCCATGCTGACGACGATACCCTTGCCGCCGTGGAGGATGGTGCGCAGGCGATCCACCTCGCTGTCGAAGCCGTCCCGGATCAGCTCGCCCTCCCGAACGGAGAAAGGCGGCTCATCCACCAGCGTCTGCCCAATGAGGGCGGCAAGGTCGTTGAGGTCGTCCAGCGCCTCGTCCAGCTGATGCAGGCGGCCCTTTTCAAAGCAGGACAGCTGGGCCTTTACCAGCGGCAGCTTCTCCATGGCGGCGCGCAGGGACGCCAGATCACGGCCGCCTGCCGTGCCGTATACGATGCGGCCCACCAAGCGCTCCATGTCGGAGATGCCCTGCAAGGCCAGAATCAGCTCCTCACGCGCCACGGTGTGCTCCACCAGCGCCGCCACGGCGGCGCTGCGGCGGTCGATCTCCGTGACGGACAGCAGCGGCCGCTCCAGCCACGAGCGCATTAACCGTCCGCCCATGGCGGTTTTCGTCTTGTCCAGCACCCACAGAAGGCTGCCTTTCTTCTCCTTGCTGCGCAGCGTCTCCGTCAGCTCCAGATTGCGGCGGGCGGTCAGGTCCAGCTCCATGAACTGGCCCCGGCGGTAGTATTCCAGATCGTCCACGTGGGACAGGTCGGTTTTCTGCGTCTCGTGCAGGTAGCTCAGCAGTGCCCCCAGCGCCAGAAATACCGCCGGGTTGTCCCGGGGCAGGCGGTGCAGCGCGTCGTCGCCAAACTGGCGGCGGATCAGCTTTTCCGCCGCTTCCATCTGGAAGCGGCCCGCCGGCAGCTTTTCCAGATGGCAGTTCAGCTTATCCTGCAAAAAGGTATGAAGTGTCTCGTCAAAGAAGGCGGCTTCGTTCACCACCGCCTCGGCAGGGGAAAAGCGGGCCAGCTCGTTGATAAGCTGCTTCACCCGTTCCGGGCCGGAAAAGGCGGTGGCGTGGGCCTTGCCGGTGGTGATGTCGCAGGCGCACAGAGCGGCGTAGTCCTCGTCCAGATAGATACCGGCGCAGAAGTTGGAGCGCCCCTCCTCCAGACAGGCGCTGTCGATCACCGTACCGGGGGTGACCACCCGGATGATGTCCCGCTTCACCAGTCCCTTGGCCTGTGCGGGATCCTCCGTCTGCTCGCAGATGGCTACCTTGTAGCCCTTGGCGATCAGCCGGGCAATGTAGGAGTCCGCAGAGTGATAGGGAACGCCGCACATGGGCATCCGCTCCTCGGCAGGCTTGTCCTTGCTCTTGTCGCGGGTGGTCAGGGTCAGGTCAAGCTCACGGGACGCCGTTTTGGCGTCGGCGCCGAACATCTCATAGAAGTCGCCCAGCCGGAAGAACAGGATGGCGTCCTGATTCTGTTCCTTTATTTGCAGATATTGCTGCATCATGGGGGTCAGTTCTGCCATAGGGGACTCCTTTCAAAATTGCGTATCGCACTCCTGTCATTGCGAGGAGGCCGCAAGGCCGACGCGGCAATCCGTTGGGGCGTTAAGAAAACATGCCGGTGGCATGTTTTCAGCCTCCGATCTCGGCGGCTATGCCGCCGTAGCATCCATCTGAATTTCCACCGCATTATTAAGAGAACGGACTCCCACGACCAGTCTGAGGACTGGTCTCGGAATGACAGAGAAAACTTTATACCATCTCGCCGAACAGCGCCCAGGTGTTGCTGTCGGTGATTTTTACATCATGATAATTGCCGATGGCGAACGCGTCGCCCACCAGATGCACCAGCCGTCCTCCGGCGGTGCGGGCCGTCAGCGGCCAGCGGCTGTCGTCGCTCTGGCCGTCGATCAAGCAGCGGAGGGTGCGGCCCACATACTGGGCGTGAATTTCCTCCGAAATTTTATTCTGGGCGTCGCACAGCCGGTCGAACCACACCTGCTTTTCAGCGCGGGGAACGGGGTCGTCCAGCTTGGCGGCAGGCGTACCGGGCCGGGGAGAGAAGATAAACGTAAACAGCGCGTCGAACCGCACCTGCTCCACCAGCGCCACCGTCTCCATAGCTTCTGCCTCCGTCTCGCCGGGGAAGCCGATGATCACGTCGCTGGTCAGCACCAGCTCCGGCATGACCTTGCGGGCATAGGCGATAAGCTCCAGATACCTCGCCTTGTCATAGGGGCGGTTCATAGCCCGCAGCACCCGGTCGCTGCCGGACTGCACGGGAAGATGCAGCTGCTTTGCCACGTGGGAACACCGTGCCATGGTGTCGAACAGCTTGAAGCTGGCGTCCTTGGGCTGGGAGGACATGAAGCGGATCAGGTAATCGCCGGGAATTTCATCCAGCGCTGTCAGCAAATCGGCAAAGTCGTAGCCGGTGCCCAGGTCCTTGCCGTAGGAGTTGACGTTCTGACCCAGTAGGGTGATCTCCTTATAGCCCTCGGCGGCAAGCTGGCGCACCTCGGCAATGATCTGCTCCGGATCGCGGCTGCGCTCACGGCCCCGGACATAGGGCACGATGCAGTAGGAGCAGAAGTTGTTGCAGCCGTACATGATGGACACCCACGCGCGGGTGCGACCCTCCCGCACCACCGGCATGCCCTCGGCAATGGAGCCATGCTCATTCTCCACCGAGAACACCCGGCCCCGACGGGTATACACCTGATACAAAAGCTCCGGGAACTTCCACAGTGCCTGCGGCCCGAATACCAGATCCACATGGCGATAGGACTGGCGCACCTTTTCCGCCACCTCTGGCCGTTGGGCCATGCAGCCGCACAGGCAGATGATCTGCTCCGGGTTGGCCTTTTTCGTGTGGGTCAGGGCGCCCAGATTGCCGTAGACCCGCTTTTCCGCGTGGTCGCGGATGGCGCAGGTGTTCAGTACGATGATATCGGCCTCGGCAGGCTCGGTGACGAAGTCGCAGCCCATGGCCTCCAGCATGCCCATAATGTGCTGGCTGTCGGCCACGTTCTGCTGGCAGCCGAAGGTGTCCACCAGCGCGTGGACGGCCTTGCCCCGCTGGATGTGCAGATCCTTTATTTTTTCAGTAAATTCCCGCTGGCGGGCCATGTCGCCGTCAGACAGGACAACGTTTTTCCGTTCCAAAAGTACCTCCTTCGCCCGGCGAATGCCGCAAGGCGATTTTTAATCAAGATATTATACCACATCCCAAACCGCAACACAAGAAAGCAGGAAAGAAAAATGACGAAAAAAGAGGACTAACTTTCTATCAGTCCTCTTTCTCCGTCTCCGGATGCAGATGCTCGTATACCGCCTGCGCCGCAGGAGCGGGCAGCGCCTTCCGCAGATCGTCCAGCGACGCGCCCTCGATGGCCTTTACCGTGCCGAAGCGCTTGAGGAGTGCCTGCTTTCTCGCTTCGCCCACGCCGGGAATGCCGTCCAGCTTGCCCCGATAGGTGCGCTTTTTGTGCTTCTGCCGCTGGAAGGTGATGGCGAACCGGTGCACCTCCTCCTGAATGCGGCCGATCATGGTGAAGATATGGGGCGACTGCTGGATGCCCAGCTCCGCGCCCTCCACCGTGACAAGCGCCCTCGTCCGGTGGCGGTCGTCCTTCACCATGCCCAGAATGGGGATGGCTACCCCCGCCGCCCGTTCCGCCGCCAGCGCCGCGTGAACGTGACCCAAGCCGCCGTCGATCAGCAGCAGGTCGGGCAAGGGCGGGAATTTTTCATCGTCCCGATGGGCGAACCGCCGCTCCAGCACCTCCTGCATGGCGGCGTAGTCGTCGGGGCCAGTCAGCGTCTTGATGGCGAACTTGCGGTAGTCCCGCTTCAGGGGCTTGCCGTCCACGAACACCACCATGGAGGCCACCATGTCGTCACTGCCCAGATTGGAGATATCATAGCTCTCCATCCGCCGGGGCGTTTGGGGCAGCCGTGCCAGTGTCTGCAAATCTGTCAATGTCCTAGACAGCCGCTCCGACTCGGTGGTGATGCGCTCTACCTCCTCCTTGGCGTTCTGCGCCGCCATGTCCACCAACTGGGAGCGCTCGCCCCGCTGGGGCGCTTTGACGGTCACCTTATGGCCCGCCTGCCCCGTCAGCAGGGCGGCAAAGGTCTCGCTGCCGTCAAACAGGCACGGCAGCAATATCTCCCGCGGCAGCACCGCCTTGTCCAGATAGTACTGGCTCAGCACGGCGGACAGCACCTCGCTCTCCGCCTGATCGGCGGCGGTGGGAAAAATTTCGATCTGGCGGCCCAGCAGGTCGCCGTTTTCAATGTGTAGCACCGCCGCGCCGCACCGTACCGGCCCGATGTATACGCCCCACACGTCCGTATCGGCGCACACCCCGGCGATGACCTGCTGCTGCTTGCCCAGCACCTGCAGGGCCTGCATCCGGTCACGGAGGGCGGCTGCCTTTTCAAATTCCAGCGCTTCTGCCGCCGTCTCCATCTCCTGCCGGAGGTTCGCCGTCACCTGCCGCAGCTTGCCGCCCAGCAGCTCCGCCGCCTGGGTCATCCGGGAGTGATACTCCGCCTGACCGGGACCGTCGGGAGAGCAGAAGCCGTCGCATTTCCCGATGTGGTGATTCAGGCACGGCCGCTCCTTGCCGATGTCCCGGGGGAACTGGCGGTTGCAGGTGGGCAGCTTCAGCGCGGCGCATACTGCCTGCAAGGCCGCCCGCGTCTCATGCCGCCCGCCAAAGGGGCCGAAATACCGGGCTCCGTCCTCCTCCGGCTTGTTCACCAGCGTGAACCGGGGATAGGGCGCTTTCTCATTGAGCCGCACAAAGGGATAGCCCTTGTCGTCCTTCAGCAGAATGTTGTACCGGGGCTGGTGCCGCTTGATGAGGGAGTTCTCCAGAATCAGCGCCTCGAACTCCGTGCGCACCACGATGGTATCAAAGTGATCCACCTGTGACACCATCATCCGTGTCTTTTCGTTGTGGCCGCTGCCGGACTGGAAGTACTGGCTGACGCGGTTTTTCAGCTTCTTGGCCTTGCCCACGTAAATGACCAGTCCGGTCTTGTCCATCATGATATATACGCCGGGGGAAAGCGGCAGACTGTCCGCCTTTTGCAGCAGCTCCTGTTTCGTCATGGTGTGTCCCCCCTTTCCTGACAGTGCCCTCAGTATAGCACAGCGTCCGCCGCGCCGCAAGGTTGCTTTTTGCAGTGGGGTATGATACCATCAAAGAAAAAAACACGAAAGAGGGATCGTTTTATGATACAGGATATTGCGCCACACCGGTTCGACCGGACGTATGTGATCGGCAAGCCCGACGCCAACGATATCGCCCTGTGCGTCCGCAAGGGCAAGGTGTTGCTGCGGCGCCGTGGCGAGGAGTGGGCGCTGCCCCGGTTTGGCGACGGCGTCCCCACGGCGGACGCGCTGCATGTGTTCTCGCTGGACGGCGTGGACTGCTATCTGGCCCGCACACCGGACAGCGCGCCGGAGGGCACGGAGTATGTGGACGTGGGTGGTATCCGCGCCGTGCGGCCCATGGAGGTGGCCTTCGCCGCCATTACCGCCGTGCAGCTGCACCGGTGGTACGGCGCGCGGCAGTACTGCGGACGCTGCGGCCACAAGACGAAGCCCAGCGACGTAGAGCGGGCCATGGTCTGTCCGGAATGCGGCCAGATCGAGTATCCCAAGATCTGCCCCGCCGTCATCGTGGCCGTCACTCATGGGGATCAGCTGCTGCTGACTCGCTACGCCAACCGTCCCTTCCGGGGCTACGCCCTCATCGCCGGATTTGTGGAGATCGGCGAGACGCTGGAGGACACCGTTCACCGGGAGGTGACGGAGGAGGTGGGCGTGAAGGTGAAGAATCTGCGGTACTATAAGAACCAGCCCTGGGCCTTTACCGACACGCTGCTGACCGGCTTTTACTGCGAGCTGGACGGCGACCCGGCCATCACCCTCGACCACAACGAGCTGTGCGAGGGCGTGTGGCTGCACCGTGACGAGATCCCCAGCCGGGAGAACGACGTGAGCCTGACGGCGGAGATGATCGAGCAGTTCCGCGCGGGCAAGATGTGAACATTTTTGGAATTTTTCTTGTGGGGCTTTCCTTTTGCGCATTCGTGCGTTAGAATAAGCGTAAATCAGACGGGAGGCACGCAGAATGGATGAACAAAACCGCGATCAACTGGAGCAGCAGACCCCACAGCCGAAGCCGGATGCGCCGGAGCACAAGACCGAAAGC
>OLOA01002753.1_pt1 | contig 15347 bp, 10 predicted proteins | sample 1672201 | NCBI WGS metagenome assembly OLOA01 (sample SAMEA3136658, study PRJEB25190) | human gut metagenome
AACGCAAAAATCCCTCGCTGCCGGTCACATCATGAGTTTTCAGATACACCCTAAGGGAAGCTGTTTTGGGCGCGGTTAAAACAGATCCAGCATGGCGTCCAGATAGATGGCCTCGCGCACGTGCAGCTGATGCTCCGGCTTTGTCAGATAGTAGAGCAGAAATTCCAGAAGTATGGCGCTGCCGAGGCCGCGGCCTTCGAGCTTGAAATTGGTGAAGCCCATGGGCAGATAGACTGTCCGGATGTCCTGCGCGCTGATAAAGCCGAGGTTTTCCATGGCGCGGGAAAACCGGTAGCCGTCCGCTGCGCCGGGAGCGGTGCAGCGGTGCGGAGCGTCCTCGCCGAGCGTTTTCCGGCTGACGGCCTCGTAGCAGGCTTTGCGGTCTTTGCAGCCGAACCAGCAGCATTCGTTGCACAGAAATTCTGTCTTGTCCTTCAGCGACTGCGGCAGTGTGCGCAGCTGTTCAAAGGCCCTGTTCAGCCGGAAATCCGGCACGACGAAGCGGAACGCTTCGCGCTCCAGCTCCTTCCGGAGCTGGGGAAAGCCGGTCAGCACCTTTGTCGTAGAAGAGACAAAGTAGAATCGCGGATAGGCAGTGCGCAGATAGTCCAGCAGCAGGTCGGAATGGACGATCACGCCGTTCTGCGGCCCGCCGGGTTCCGAGAACAGGCGGCAGAGCGCATTGCAGGCTGGATCGGACAGATGGGCCTCCGTCAGAAGGGAATTGCTGAACGTCAGCCGGGCGGAAAGGCCGTATTCCTGCGTCAACGCCAGAACCGCGCGCGGGTCCTGCTTGCCGCAGCCCACGCGTCCGCCGCCCCAAATGCAGCCCTCCGGCGCGCCATAAATCGAGGCGATCTCGCACCAATCATAAAAATATTCCTGGTGCGCCCGGTAGAGCGGCAGAAAGACGCGGTAAAACTCATAAAATTCAAACAGGCCGGGCAGATGCAGCTGCGCACGTTTCGGTTCGGTCATGTGGTTGTCCTCTGATACGAAGCCCCGGTTTCCAGACGGAAACCGGGGCATTGTGTGTGATGGGGCAGGGGAGATTAGGCCTCTTCCTCTTCCTTCTTTGCGTCTTCGATGATCTTGGCCTGGTTCATCTGCGGGACTTCCTCGTAGCGGACGAACTTGAGCGTGTAGCTGCCGCGGCCCTGGCTCATGGCGCGCAGGTCGATGGAATAGGTGGTCATTTCGCCGATGGGGACTTCCGCCTCAACGATCTGATAGCCGGGATTCTCGGGATCGGGGTTCATGCCCATGACGCGGCCGCGGCGCTTGTTGAGGTCGCCGATGACGTCGCCCATGTTGTTGTCGGGGATGAGAACCTTGAGTTCGCCGATCGGCTCGAGCAGGGTCGGGCCGGCGGTGGGCAGACCTTCCTTGTAGGCGATGCCGGCAGCGGTCTGGAACGCCATATCGGAGGAGTCGACGGGATGGTAGGAGCCGAAGTACAGCGTGGACTTCAGGAACACGACCGGATAACCGGCCAGAACGCCCTTGCCGACGCAGTTGCGCAGGCCCTTTTCAACGGACGGGATGAAGTTCTTCGGCACGCAGCCGCCGACCGTCTCATCCGCGAAGATCATCTCTTCGGACTCGGACTGCGGCTCGAAGCGGATGTAAACATCGCCGAACTGGCCGTGACCGCCGGACTGCTTCTTGTGACGGCCGTGGATCTCGACCTTCTTCTTGATCGTCTCGCGGTACGCGATCTTGGCGGGCTTGAGAACAGCCTCGACCTTATACTTGCTCTGGAGCTTTGCCATGAGGACGGACAGCTGCATATCGCCGACGCCCGCAATGATGAGCTCCTTCGTCTCGGGATCGTTGCCGTAGGTGAAGGACTCGTCCTCTTCTTTCAGCTTGACAAGGCCGTTGGCGATCTTGTCTTCGGTGCCCTTGACCTTGGCGTAGACAGCCATCTTGTACATCGGCTCGTCGTAGGTCATGCCCTTGATGCGAACGGTCTTGCCCGGCAGGCCGAGGGTGTCGCCGGTCTTGACGGAGGCAAGCTTCGTGAAGACGCCGATGTCGCCGCAGCAGACCTTGGAGGTCTTGGTGTTGTCCTTGCCCTTCGGGAAGAACATATTGCCGAGCTTTTCAGAATCGCCGGTGCGGACGTTGGTGACGGTGAGGGTGTCCTCCATGTCGCCGGAGATGACCTTGAAGTAGGAGTTCTTGCCGTACTGGTCAGCCAGCGTGTTGAAAACGAACGCCATCGGGCTGCCATTCGGGTTGAGCTTGAACTCGGACTCGCCGCCCTCGTCGTCGACCTTGGTCATGGGCTTGCCCTCGAGGGGGTTCGGCGCATACTTGACGATGTTGGCCATCAGGTTGGTGGTGCCGAGGCCGGTGTAGGCGCAGCCGCAGAAAACGGGGGTCACGCTGCGGTCCCGGATACCGGCCTTGATGCCGGTCTGAAGCTCTTCGGCGGTAAACGGCTCTTCCATGAAGAACTTCTCCATGAGGGCCTCGTCAGTCTCCGCGACCTGCTCGTTGAGCTCGGCCATGTATTCTTCGATCCTGTCGTTGGCGTCTGCGGGCAGAGCGATCTCCTTGCCGTTTGCGTCATAGGCCTTCTTCTCAATCAGGTCGACCAGGCCGACAGCCGTTTCGCCCTGCATGATGGGGAAGGTGAACGGAATGACGGAAGCGCCGAACATTTCGCGCAGGGAATCGAGAACGTTGAAGAAGTTGGCGTGCTCCTCATCGAGCTTGGAGACGTAGAACATGGCGGGAAGACCGGCCTTGGCGAGATACTTCCAGCCCTTTTCGGTGCCGACGCCGATGCCGCTCTTGGCGGTCAGGCAGATGAGACCCGCGTCAACCACGCGCAGGGACTGCACGATCTGACCGGCAAAGTCAAAATAGCCCGGATTGTCGATCACGTTGAGCTTGCACTTGTTATATTCAACGGGAATGACGGAAGAAGAAATGGAATACTGTCTCTTCTTCTCTTCGTCGTCAAAGTCAGAAACAGTGGTGCCATCAGCACGCTTGCCCAGACGGGTGATCGCCTTGGTGGTGAACAGCATACTCTCGCACAGAGCGGATTTGCCGTCGCCGCCGTGGCCAAGCAGGCAGATGTTGCGAATGTCATTGGCAGTATAGCCCATAGTAAAAATTACTCCTTTCTCCAGACGGGGCGCAAGACGGCGCGCTCCGTCCCTCGGCAGTTCTCATTTCGCCGACTCTTAAATTCCATTATATACGAATCCTCATAGGATTGCAATTAGAATCTTGTCAAATCCCATGAAAATCTGCGATTTTTCACGCGCGGCTATGCGCGGCCCGCCAAAAGTCCGGCCAGAAGCCCTGGAAGGAGCCACAAAGCCGTGTACAAAAACAGGTTCCAGCACGACGCGGCGAGGTCTGCGCCGAGGAATGTCAGCACAAACATCAGCCCCGCGCCGAGGATGCTTCCCACAAGGGCAATGCAGATGCACAAAATCGCCGTGCTCCGCAGTCCCCGCGCCGCGACAACGCTCCCGGCGAAGCTTGCAAAGCTGCTGCGGGCCATGAGCGCGCCCTGCGTTCCGCTGCGTACAGTCTCCGGCTCGGAAAGGGCCGCGCGCTCCTCCACGATGGGGAATTCAATGTGCTCGGGCGGGATCTTGTAGCGCTGCTTTAAAAACTGCGGTGTGATCATAAAATCGCGCGTGGCCAGCACCGGCACGAGCGCGCCTGCGCGCAGAACAGAGGCAAGACCGGCCCGGACGGATTCCGCCGGAGCGTAGTTGAGGGCGAAGACGGCGGTAAGCTCGCCGTTGACGGACAGATAGACCGCCTGCTTCAGCCGTGTCCCCTCCGGCACGCGCACACGCATGAGCTTCATGAACGCGATGGAGCCCATGAGCACGACATCGCCCCGGATCGTCGCGCCGAGGCCGCCGCTTTCGTACCGGCGGAAGCTGTCGACGGTATAGCGCCTGCCGTTCTGGTCGTGCATCATCTGCTCGAACAGCGGGACAAGACCGCTGCCCGCCGTCTGTACGACGGCGTTGGCATAGCCGATGACCATGGGCGCGGGGCGGCTGCCGTAGAGCTTCATGCCGCCCTGCGTTACGTTCTGCGGCGGGAACAGGTCGGCGTCCTCAATGATCAGTCCGGCCTCACCGGACAAGATCCGTGCGCCCTGCCAGCCAGCGACGGCTGCGCCGACGCGGTACAGCTTTTTCGCAAACGTGGAAAACGGTTTGGCGTAGGCAATGAGCACGCCTGCGGGGAAGCCCGCCAGCAGCATGGCTGTCCACGACCATAGAAAGCTCTTTCCGCCGCGCATCGCGGTCAGAATGGACAGCACGAGCGTCACCGCCGTCATGACAGGGGCATAGACGCGCATGATGCGGCTGCCCGCGTCCGGCATTTCCAGCTGGATGGCGAACTGTGCCGCGTCGCCCGGCGCACGGAAGATGCAGTCGTAGCCGTGCCACGCCTTTTCCTCCCGCACGGCGGCGACAGGCTCTTCCATGTTGCCTGCCGCGCGCAGCGACCTGCGCCGCGCCTCATATAATAAGCTCCGGCCCCAGAGGGCAAGCAGCAGCAGGACCGACGCGACCGTGCAGAACGGCGTTCTGCCCTGCATGACAGCAAAAAAAGCATCGACGATCACGGCACAAAGCACCACAAACAGCATACTGGTCTGATCGAACCGCAGATGCAGCGCCTGCATTACGCCGGACAGGCAGATATCATAGCTCAGAAGCGCCTGCGCAAGCAGAAGCCCCAGCATGATCGCGGAAAACACGCGAGAATAGCCGCTGAAATCCCCGATCACAGAGGATGCCGACAGAACCAGCAGCAGAATCGACACCAGACACGTCAGTACGCTCAGCAGCAGCCGCAGCCGGACGCTGGAGGCGGCGGAATAGAACTGGTACGCGGCCTCCAGGGAAGAAAAGACGTGCTCAGGCTGCTCGGCGGCACGCTTTTTGCGGGCCTCCTTCTTCTGGAAGCGTTCGAGCTGACGGCGGCGCTTCTCGGCCTGCCGCCTTTCCCGGCGCTCGGCACGGGCGCGTTCACGCGCTTCTCTGGGGTCAGCTGCGGCTGGCTCCGGATCCGGTTCGCCCTGATAGGTCCAGACGGCGGGGCGCTCCGGCTCAGACTCTGTCTTTGTGTGGACGGGCGCAAAGCGGATGGTGTCGGCAGGCTCCTCGTCCTCCTCGGACGCAGGAGCATCGGGCGCACGTCCGGCTGGCGAAGCAAGCCGGACAGTCTCGCCGGGCTCTGCGGCCTGCTCCTCGCGCTTCGTCCAGCCGCCGAACTCGTTCATGATCTCCTCAAGCGAGTATTCCGGCTCCTCCTGCTCCGCAGGCGTCTTGTTCAGTTGTACTTCGTCCTCAGGACGCCTGGTTGGTTCCATAGTGTGCTCCATGTTTTGTGAATCTACCATACTCGCTTTGTAGGGGCCGATGCCCACATCGGCCCGGCAGGATGGGCCGCTTTTACGGAACTCTTCGGCAAAGTCGTGGCTGCCTCACGGGCCGATGTGGGCATCGGCCCTACAAACCGCCGTACCCGGCCCGCAGAGATCCAGGAACGGGAAATTACCCCCGCTGCCGGACGGCCTCATACAATAAAATTGCGGCGGCGTTCGATGCGTTGAGGGATGAAATGCGGCCGCGCATGGGAATACTGACTTTAAAGTCGCACGCTTCGGCGACAAGACGGCTCATGCCGTCGCCCTCGTTTCCGATGACGATGGCTGCCGGACCCTTGAGATCGGCCTGATAGAGCGCCGTATTGCCGTCTGCCGCTGTACCGAAGACCCAGACCCCGGCCTTTTGCAGATCATGGATGGCGCTGACCAGATTGGCCACGCGCGCCACCGGCAGATATTCCAGCGCGCCCGCAGAGGCTTTGCCCACAACGGCGGTCAGACCGACGCTGCGGCGCTTCGGAATGATCACGCCGTGCGCGCCCGCGCACTCTGCCGTGCGGATGATCGCGCCCAGATTGTGCGGGTCGGAAAGCTCGTCGCAGATGACGATCAGCGGGGCTTCGCCCCGGCTTTTCGCGTTTTCGAGAATTTCATCGACCGTTGCATAGGCGTGCGCCGCGACCATGGCAATGACGCCCTGATGCGCGCCCGTGGCCGAAAGCTGGTCGAGCTTGCGCCGGTCGGTTTCCACGACGGCGGCTCCTGCTTCCCTTGCCATGGAGGCCAGCCGTGCAAGGGCACGGTCGGTTTCTCCGGCGGCGATGTAAAGCTTGTCGATGGGACGGCCTGCGGCAAGCGCCTCCTGTACGGCGTTGCGGCCCTCCAGCATATTTTCGGCGGCCTCCGCAGGCTCCTGCGCACGGCGGGCAGGCGGGCGGCGGTCGTTCCGGTTCCATTTTTTCTGTTCCATAGTTTCTCCAGCTTGTCATAATAATTCACAATATAGTATAACAGCTTCTTTCGGAAACCTCAATCCCAATCTCACAATTCACAGAAAATTTACCTGCCGGTGCAGGTTCTTCCTTGTAAATGCGAGGCGAGTGTGATAAGATTTGTAACAGAAAATTCCCTACTAAAACTTCCCACGTTTTCACAGAAGGAAGGTGCGTTTCTTGAATAACGACCCCAAAAACAAAAAACCGCAGGACAATAAGCCGCAGAACGGCGACGATGGACGGCAGGGCAGACGGATCATATTCCTGATGGTCGCGGCGCTGATCGCGACGCTGCTTATCAATTCGCTCTATACGACCATTGCCAACGCGTATCTGTCGGAGATCACCTATAACGAGTTCCAGACGTATCTCGACAAGGATGAGATCGCCGAGCTGGAGTTCCAGTCCGACCGCATGGTCATCCTGACGCGCGACGAGGCGAAAAAGCCGTCGTCGCAGCAGCGGCTGTACTACACCGGCTATATCCCCAACGTTTCGAATGACGATCTGAAAGACCGGCTCGACGCGCAGGGCGTGGAATACAACACCGAGATCGTCGAGCAGGCCAGCCCCATCGTGACCTTTGTCGTCACATGGCTGCTGCCGGTCATCATCATGTATGCGCTGCTCAGCCTGCTGATGCGCAGCCTGTCGAAGAAAATGGGCGGCGGCATCGGCGGCATCGGCGGCATCGGCGAGAGCAAGGCCAAGGTCTATATGGAAAAGTCCACCGGCATCACGTTTGCCGATGTGGCCGGACAGGACGAGGCCAAGGAATCGCTCGTGGAGATCATCGATTTCCTGCATAACCCGCAGAAATATGCCGCCATCGGCGCAAAGCTCCCGAAGGGCGCGCTGCTGGTCGGCCCTCCGGGCACCGGCAAGACGCTGCTGGCCAAGGCCGTCGCGGGCGAGGCAATCGTTCCGTTCTTCTCCATTTCCGGCTCCGATTTCGTGGAAATGTTCGTCGGCGTCGGCGCAAGCCGCGTGCGCGATCTGTTCCAGCAGGCGGCGAAGGTCGCCCCGGCTATCATCTTTATTGATGAGATCGACGCCATCGGCCGCACGCGAGACTCCAAATTCGGCGGCAACGACGAGCGTGAGCAGACGCTCAACCAGCTGCTGGCCGAGATCGACGGCTTTGATTCGAGCAAGGGCGTCGTGATCCTTGCTGCGACGAACCGGCCTGAGATCCTCGATAAGGCGCTGCTGCGCGCGGGCCGCTTTGACCGCCGCATCATCGTCGACCGGCCCAATCTCGCCGGACGCTACCAGACGCTGCGCGTCCACACAAAAAATATCAAGCTGGCCGAGGATGTCGACCTGCACAAGATCGCGCAGGCGACTGCGGGCGCAGTCGGTGCAGACCTTGCCAACCTCGTCAACGAGGCGGCGCTGCGCGCCGTGCGCATGGGGCGCAAGGCTGTCAACCAGCAGGATCTGCTGACGTCCTTTGAGCTTGTCATCGCGGGCACGGAGAAGAAGGGCACCGTCCTGACCGACACCGAAAAGCGCATCGTGTCCTACCACGAGGTTGGCCACGCGCTGGTCGCGGCGCTGCAGAAGCACTCACAGCCCGTCTCCAAGATCACCATCGTCCCGCACACCTCCGGCGCACTGGGCTACACCATGCAGATGCCGGAGGAGGAAAAGTTCCTGTCCAGCAGGGAAGAGCTTATCGTCGAACTCCAGACCATGCTGGGCGGCCGCGCCGCCGAACAGGTCGTCTTCGGTATTGCCACGACCGGCGCGTCGAACGACATTGAGCGTGCGACGGAGCTGGCCCGCAAGATGGTCACACAGTACGGCATGAGCGATAAGCTCGGCCTCATGGCGCTGTCCACCGTCTCGAACCCGTATCTCGATGGCAGCACGATGATGAACTGCGCCGACTCCACCTCCTCCGCGGCGGACGAAGAGATCCACAAGCTGCTCATGGACTGCTACGCGGACGCGAAAAAGCTTCTTGTCGAGCACCGTTCGCTTCTTGACGAGATCGCGATGTACCTGCTGAGCAAGGAGACCATCACGGGCGACGAGTTCATGGCCTACGTCAACGCCGACAGCAAAAGGCTGACGGACGGCAGCGAGGCGGAAGAACCGCCCGAGCAGACCGAGGCCCCGTCCGAATCCGAATAAAACCACTCGTGCCCCTGCTGGAAAGCGGGGGCACAGTTCGCTTGCCCCAAACTCCCGGCCTTCTCCTGCCGTGGAGAGGTGCATTTTCAGGGAAAATGACGCAGAGGAGTCCGGGAAGCTCCCGTGCCGGTGCGGCACAGAAAGAATAGCGCGATCCCGCTTGACGCGCAGGGGGAAAGCCTCTATAATAGGGAAGCTTTTGCGGCAAATGATACGAAAAAGAGGAACTGTCGTTATGGCGAGATCGCGTTCCGCCCATGCGGGCGGTATCCAGATGACCGAAGGGTCACTATACAAAAATATCCTGCTGTTCAGTGTCCCGCTGATCTTCTCACAGCTTTTGCAGGTGCTGTTCAACATGGCGGACGTCGCTGTTGTCGGGAAATTTTCCAGCGCGACGGCGCTCGGCTCCGTCGGCTCTACGTCAACGCTCGTCACGCTGTTTACGGGCTTTCTCATCGGCCTGTCCAACGGCGTCAATGTCCGCGTGGCGCAGTATCTCGGCGCACGTCAGGAAGAAGACACGCGAAATTGCGTCCACACGGCGCTGATCTTGTGTACGCTGTCCGGCCTCGTGATCGCGGTTTTGTGCTTTTTCCTGGCCGCGCCGATGCTGGAGCTGCTGAAAACGAAGGACGATCTGCTGCCCGGCGCGGTGCTCTATTTCCGCATTTACGCGCTCGGCATGCCGGCGCTCGGCATTTTCAACTTCGGCAACGCCGTCCTGAGCGCCAGCGGCGACACGAAGCGGCCCCTGGCCTATCTGACGGCGGCAGGCATCCTGAATGTGATCCTGAACCTGTTCTTCGTCATCGTCTGCAAAATGGCCGCCGACGGCGTGGCGCTGGCAAGCATCATCTCACAGTATCTGTCGGCGGTTCTGGTGCTTCTGCACATGACGCGGCTGACAGACAGCTGCCGCGTGGAGTGGAAGCTTCTGCGCCTGCATGGCAGCGAGGTCGGGCGCATTCTCGGCCTCGGCGTCCCGGCGGGGATCCAGCATATGATCTTTGCGGTCGCGAATCTGTTCATTCAGGTCGGCATCAACTCGTTTGATTCGACCGTCGTTTCCGGCAACTCCGCCGCGGTCAACGTGGACAACGTGATTTATAATGTCATGGCCGCGTTCTATACCGCCTGCTCGACCTTCATGGGCCAGAACTGGGGCGCAGGGAAAAAGGACCGGATGATGAAGAGCTATTACATCAGCCTCGGCTATTCGTTCGCGATCGCGGCGGTTCTCGGCGCGGCGTTTCTTCTGTGCGGCGAACCGTTTCTGTACATCTTCACAAACGACGCGGACGTCGTCGCCGCAGGCATGGAGCGGATGCGGATCATGTGCTTCTCCTACTGCGTCAGCGCCTTCATGGACTGCACCATCGCTGCCTGCCGCGGCCTTGGCCGCAGCTTTGTGCCGACGGTGATCGTGATCATGGGCTCATGCGTGTTCCGCGTGATCTGGGTCTATACGATCTTCGCGCATTTCCACACCATTCCGTCTTTGTATCTGCTCTACATCTTCTCGTGGACGATCACTGCCGCGGCGGAGATCCTCTATTTCATTCGCTGCTGCCGCCGTCTGCGCACGGCGCAGACAGCCTGACGAAGACGCGCACGATTCTGGTCATATCTCCGCGTGATGGTTCGGATCTCACGCGGATATAAGCTGCTATGATGTGCCCCGGCCCTGTCCAGACGCGGACAGGGCCGGGGATTTTCCATTCGTGCGCATATTCGCCGATTTTTGACTTGAGAAGTGCGGGAAAGCGTGATAAAATAAATCAAATTGGACCCTTCACGAAAAGGAGCAGAGAATACTATGGCACTGAGAAAGATCGTGACGGTGGGCGACCCCATTCTGACGAAGGTCTGCCGTCCTGTCACAAGGTTTGACCAGAAGCTTGCGATTTTGATCGAGGACATGATCGAGACGATGCACAACGCGAACGGCGTGGGCCTTGCCGGGCCGCAGGTCGGCGTGATGCGCAGGCTCTGCGTCGTCGATACCGGCGAGGAAGACGTAGAGCTTGTGAACCCTGAGGTCGTTGAGGTCAGCGAGGAAACGCAGACCGGCGTGGAGGGCTGTCTGAGCCTGCCCGGCAAATACGGCATCGTCACCCGTCCCGAGCACGTTGTCGTCCGCGCACAGGACCGGAACGGCGACTGGTACGAATATGAGGGCGAGGATATCGTCGCCCGCTGCTTCCTGCACGAGATCGACCATCTTGACGGCCATATGTACACCGAGATCGCTGAACGGATGCTCACGCCGGAGGAGCTGGAGGAGATGACCCGGCAGGAGGAAGAGGAGGACGGGGAATGAGACTCGTCTTCATGGGCACGCCCGAGTTTGCAAGGGCGTGTCTGGAAAAGCTGCATTCGGACGGCTTTGACATTGCTGCCGTCTATACCAAGATCGATACGCCGAAAAACCGCGGCATGAAGCTCATCCCGTCGCCCGTCAAGGAATATGCCCAGTCTGTGGGCCTGCCGGTGTATCAGCCGCAGTCCTTCCGGGACGAGGAGACGGTGCAGCAGCTGCGGGAGCTGAAGCCCGATCTGCTGGTCGTCGTCGCCTACGGCAAAATTCTGCCGCAGGCTGTGCTGGATATCCCGAAATACGGCGCGATCAATATGCACGGCAGCATCCTGCCGCAGCTTCGCGGCTCCGCGCCCGTGCAGCGCTCCATCCTGAACCACTGCGATGAGGCCGGCGTCACCGCCATGTACCTCTCCACAGGCATGGACGAGGGCGATATCATTGAGATCCGCAAAACGGCAATCCAGCCGCTGGAAACCTCCGAGGAGCTGATGGCGCGCCTTGCGCAGCTCGCCGCGCCCCTCTGCGCCGATACCGTCCGCTCGATCGAGGCTGGGACGGCTCCGCGCATCCCGCAGGACAGCGCCCGCGCGACCTACGCGCCCATGCTGTCCAAGGAGGAAAGCCCCATCGACTGGAACCAGCCCGCGAGATTCATTGTCGACCACGTGCGCGGCCTTGTCCCGTGGCCCGTCGCCACGGCGGAGCTTGGCGGCACGGAATTTAAAATTTACCGCGTGGAATATGCCGATCAAAAAACGGAGAAAGCCCCAGGTTCGCTCGTCGCGCTGACGAAAAAGGGCCTGCTCGTCGCCTGTCAGGACGGCAATACCGTTCTTGTCCGTGAGCTGCAGGCCAAGGGCGGCAAGCGTATGCCCGCCCCCGATTATTTCCGGGGACATCCGATCACCATCGAATAAGAGGTAGCTATGAACGCAAGAACGACGGCGCTGTCCGCGCTGATTGCCATGCGGCGGCAGAACGCCTGGGCCGACGGCGCGCTGAAGGACTATACGGCCCGCGACCGGCTCGACCGCCGCGACGCGGCGCTGGCTGCAAGGCTGTTATACGGCGTGGTGCAGAACCGGATGCTGCTGGATTTTTATCTTGCGCAGGCCGTAGCGTCCCCGCTGACAAAATTACAGCCTGTCGTGCTTGATATCCTGCGTCTCGGTGCGTATCAGATCTTATTTCTGGATAAGATCCCCGTCTCTGCCGCTGTCAATGAAGCGGTCGAGCAGACGAAGACCTATGCGAACAAACGCGCCGCCGGTCTGGTCAACGGTTCGCTGCGCACCCTTGTCCGCAGAAAGGACGAGCTGGAAAAGCCGCACGATCTGGCCACGAAATACTCTCACCCGCAGCCGCTCGTCGACTGCCTGCGTGCGTCCATGGACGAGGAAACGCTCGAAGCCTTCCTCGCCGCCGACAACGACATTCCTAAAACGGCGCTTCAGGCAAATCCCCTGAAGGCATCTGTAGAGCAGGTGGCTGCCGCGCTGGACGAAGCGGGGATCGCCTGTGAGCCGCACCCGTGGCTTCCCGGCTGCTTCCTCGTCTCCGGCACGGGCAATCTCGAATCGCTGCCGCTGTTCCAGTCCGGCGCGGTCTATGTGCAGGACGCCGCCGCAAAGCTGGCCGTGCTGGCCTCCGGCGCGGCGCCCGGCATGCGCGTGCTCGACTGCTGCGCGGCCCCCGGCGGCAAGAGCTTCGCCGCCGCCATGCAGATGGAAAATACGGGCAGCATCCTGTCCTGCGACCTGCATGCGCATAAGATTTCCCTGATCGAAAAAAATGCCGCCCGGCTCGGCATTTCCATCCTGAAGGCCGAACAGCGCAGTGCGTCGGAGTTTGACCCCGCGCTCGAAGCGCAGTTTGACCTCGTCATCGCCGACGTGCCGTGCTCCGGCCTCGGCGTCATCCGCAAAAAGCCGGACATCCGCTATAAGCCGCTGGACGCCATCGAGCGCCTGCCGGAGGTGCAGCGCGCCATTCTGGAAACCGTCAGCCGCTATGTAAAGCCCGGCGGCGCACTCCTTTACAGCACCTGTACCGTCCGAAAAGAGGAAAACGAGGCTGTCGCCCTGCCGTTTTTGCAGGCACACCCGGAATTTTCACTGGAACCGTTCCCAGTCCCGGACGGACTTGACCTTCCCAACGAGGGCTATGCCACGCTCCTGCCGCAGAAACACGCGGCGGACGGCTTTTTCATCTGTAAGCTGAGGAAACACCCATGAAACAGGATATCAAATCCATGACGCTGGCCGAGCTGCAAGACGCGTTCGCGGCGCTTGGCGAACCGAAATTCCGCGCAAAGCAGGTCTTCGCGTGGCTGCACCGCGGCGCGGTCAGCTTCGAGGCCATGACGAACCTCTCCAAGCCCCTGCGCGAAACGCTGGACAGCCTCTATTTCATCAATAAGCCCACCGTCGCCCGCAAGCAGATCTCCAGGCTTGACGGGACGATCAAATATCTCTGGAGGCTGCGCGACGGCAACTGCGTCGAATCCGTCGTCATGCAGTACCACCACGGCAACACCGTCTGCATCTCCTCGGAGGTCGGCTGCCCGATGGGCTGCAAGTTCTGCGCGTCGACCATCGGCGGCCTTGTCCGGCGGCTTGAACCGTCGGAGCTTCTTGATCAGGTGCTTTTTTCCCAGCTGGATTCCGGCCTGCCGATCTCCAACATTGTCCTGATGGGCATCGGCGAACCATTGGATAACTTCGACAACGTCATGCGTTTTCTGGAGCTTGTCAACAGCCCGGACGGCATGAACATCGGGATGCGCCACATCAGCCTTTCCACCTGCGGCCTCGTCGACAAGATCGAACAGCTTGCCGAACGCGATCTGCAGCTGACGCTTTCCGTGTCCCTGCACTCGCCGGACGACGAATCGCGCAGTAAGATCATGCCCGTCAACCGCCGCTGGCCGGTCGACACGCTGCTGTCTGCCTGCCGCGACTACTTCGCGAAGACCGGGCGGCGCATTTCCTTTGAATATACCATGATCGACGGCGTGAGCGACAGCCCGGAGCAGGCGCAGCTGCTGGCAAAGAAGCTGGCCGGAATGGGCGCGCACGTCAATATGATCCCACTCAACAACGTCACCGAAAGCGGCCTGCATACCTCATCCAGACAGGCCATCCGCCGCTTCCAGACCATTCTGGAGGAAAACGGCGTCACCGCGACGCTCCGCCGGACGCTCGGCAGCGATATCGACGCTTCCTGCGGCCAGCTGCGCCGCAAATATGAATCAAACTGACTGAAGGAGGAATCTCCATGCAGACCTGGGGTTTGACCGATCCGGGCAATATCCGGCAGCAGAATCAGGATTCCTACGCGATCGTGCCGTTTGGCCGCGACCGTGTGCTCATGATCGTCTGCGACGGCATGGGCGGCGCGAAATCCGGAAACGTTGCCAGCAGCCTCGCCGTCGAGGTCTTCACGGACGAGGTGCGCCGCACGCAGCGCCCCGGCATGACACCGGAAAAGGCCGCCGCTATGCTCCGCAGCGCACTGGAGCTGTCCAACAGCGCCGTCTATGAGCAGTCGCAGCTGAGCGATGATTTTACCGGCATGGGCACGACGCTCGTCGCCGCCTGGATCAGCCGCGATCTGGCCGTCGTTATCAACGTCGGCGACAGCCGCGCCTACCACTTCACCCGTGAGGACGTGCGCCTTATCACGCGCGACCATTCCATGGTCGCCTACATGGTCGAGCGCGGAGAGCTGACGCAGGAGCAGGCCAAGCTCCACCCCGGCAAAAACGTCATCACCCGCGCCGTCGGCACCGAGCCGGAGGTCGAGGGCGATATCTTCACCTGCCGCCTGCGCCGCGACGAGTGCATTCTGCTCTGCTCTGACGGCCTTTCCAACGAAATGGCCGATCAGGAAATGCTCTTTGAGGTCGTCCACGGTCTGAGCAAAAGCGACTGCTGCCAGCGGCTGCTGCACATCGCCAAGAACCGCGGCGCACCCGACAACGTGACCGTCACGCTGGCGGCTGTCTGACGGGAGGGCGCATAGGATGAAATTTTTCGGAAAGGAGCGAGCCTGATGGACCGATACATCGGAAAGCTGTTGGATAACCGCTACGAGATCCTTGAAAAAATCGGCTCCGGCGGCATGGCGGACGTCTACAAGGCCCGCTGTCACCGCCTCAACCGGCTCGTGGCCATTAAAATATTAAAGGAAGACCTCTCGCAGGATGCAGAGTTCCGCCGCCGCTTCCACGCCGAATCGCAGGCCGTCGCCATGCTCTCGCACCCGAATATCGTGAGCGTCTACGATGTGTCGCGTTCAGACAACATCGACTACATCGTCATGGAGCTGATCGAGGGCATTACCCTCAAGCAGTATATGGAGCAGAAGGGCACGCTCAACTGGCGCGAGGCCCTGCACTTCTCCACGCAGATCTGCAAGGCACTTGAGCACGCGCACAGCCGCGGCATCGTCCACCGTGACATCAAGCCCCATAATATCATGATTTTGAAGGACGGCAGCGTCA
>OLOA01002771.1_pt1 | contig 15269 bp, 13 predicted proteins | sample 1672201 | NCBI WGS metagenome assembly OLOA01 (sample SAMEA3136658, study PRJEB25190) | human gut metagenome
AGCAAGCGAGCAGCGCGAAGATTTTTTCGGGCACCGCAAGGCGGTGGGGGCAGATACGCAGTGGCTACCTTTGGAGCGCATCTGTGCGCAGTACGGATTTAGATTTTTCGACCGAGAAAAATCTAAATCCGTAGCCAGCACAGTTAAGCGTCAAAGGGGTTTGCAAAGGGGAAAGCCCGGTTCCCCTTTGCCCTGTTTTGCTTCCTTTTGCAGGAGCAAAAGGAAGGCCCCCGCGGCGAGCGGTGCTAACTATGCCTTTGCAAAAGGCCCCGCGGCGCCGATAGGCGACTGCAAACTGGCCTCCGACGGGCAGGCAAGATGAGATGGGACCTACCCACATAAAAAGGCCCGGAGAGAAGCTCGCCGCTTCCCTCCGGTAAAAAGGCTTATTCTGCTTTGGCGGTGCTGCTGGTGCCGTCCTCTCCGTGCAGGATGCGGTCCAGCTCCTCCCGGCGGGCCCGGCGGTAATCGTAGTACTGCTGCAGCTTTTCCCGCAGCGGGATCTCGGTATGCAGGGCCAGGAAAAAGTGCTGGCGGCCGTTTTCCCGGCCGGCCTTAAAGTAGGCCTTCAGCTCCTCATAGCGGACCACCACATTCTTCTCGCGGGCAAAGGTCCTTATCTTGACCATGAGGTGGGTGGAATAGACGAAATCGATGGCGAAAACGCCGAAAAACACGCCGATGACAAAGGAAAACGCCAAATTGCGGGAAAGCCAATCCAGTGCCCGCAAAATGAAAGGATCCACAAAGAAATAATAGGCCGCGCCCATCACTGCCCAAATGGCGGAAAACAGGGGGCAAATAAGACCATTCACATTGCCCCAGCGGCGGCTGTAATCCCACAGACGGGCATTCATCACCTTCAGCAGCAGGATGCCGGCAATGTACTCGATGGCGGTCATGGCGGCGGCCATCAGCACCAGCATGGCAATGTGGTTCCACACGGGGTCGGCGATCTGACGGCTTTCCGAAAGGCGGGAAACCAGGTACAGGATGCAAAGCCCGGTGCCGTACAGTGGCACATACGGCCCCACCATAAAGCCGGGGTTGATCCACTTGCGCTCGGGATTATTGCCGGAAATAAAGCGCCGGAAGAAAAGCTCCAGCACCCAGCCCAGCGAAGAACCGATATAGAACAAAAAAGCCAGCTTCAAGAAGGTATTCATAGGGCCCTCCGGTCACGGTTTTTGGCGGCCATGCCGCGCTGGGGAAAATTATATCACATCTTCGGCCGGGGTTCAACTCACACATGGGATAGAATGGGGGCAGCGACAGGTTTTGAACCTACTGCTGCCCCCAGAGAGGTAAGCGAGGATGGCTGTTTAGAAGCGGCGGATGCCTGCATACAGGCACAGAGCCGCAAGCGCCAGCAGGGCCAAGCCGGGCAGCGGCTGGCCCACATGGGCCGCGCCGGTATTGGGGTTGCTGGCGGGGGTGCTTTCACCGGACTGGGAAGGAACGATGATCACCACACCGCTGCCGCTTTCGGTCCACAGGATGATGGAGCCGGTAAGGCGCTCATACTTATCCCCCTCAGTCGGGCGGAACTCCCAATGGTATGCTACGCCTTTTTCTACGGGAGTATCATCGGCGAGTACTCCGTCGGATTCCCCTACCCATCTTACTTCCCCAGGCACAGAGAACGCATTATTATTGGCATTGAGGTGGGCATCGGCCAGGGTCTTGCCGCTGGAGGTGATGGGGGTGTAATTGGGGGTGCCGGTGGGGGTAATTTTGGTGAGGGTGATGACAACTGTGCCCTCGGCATACTCGTAGTTATTCTTATAGTTACCTTCGTGTGCAAAAGCCTTGTACTTTATAGTGATTTTCTTTTCGGGAGCTGTATTTTCGCCCATTGTATAAGTTATAGAGCCACTGTTAACATCTATTTGCCAATCATTTTTTAATGTTAGCCCATCCGCGGACTCATAACCATCACCTTGGAACTCCATCGTACCGCCATTCGGGAAAGCTTCATTGAGCTTACCTATTACCTGATCGTAAATCTTAATGGTCTTGCTGGCGGTGTCATTGTAGACCTGGTTCACATTGATGGTGCCCAGCTGGGGGCCATCCGCCTTGGCAATGGTCACTTTGACTTCCTCGCTGGTGAGGAAGTAGGTGCCAACGGTGGCTGTGCAGCAGTAATCGTAGTACCCCGCATTCAGGCCGGTTTCCACTGTATAGGTTTGGGCAGTAGCATTATCAATCGCGGTTTTCTCGCTGCCGTTTACCTTGTACCACTGGTAGGTAACGCCCTGAAGGTCACTTGGGGTTACTGTGGCAGTAAGGACGGGAGCATCGGCCTCGGAGTAGCCATAAACAGTATTATCGTTATTGGATACGGATACCGTTACATTGGTGATGGGGGCCTGCTGAACGGATATTCCGTTTGCAGTCTGAACGGCATAGTAACCCGGAGCCAACAGGTCATTTACACTCTTTCCTGCTGGCGGGGTGATGGTGCCGTAGGTGCCGCCGGAGAGTTGAACGGTACCGCCGTTGACGGTGAGCTTTTCGATGGTGAGCAGTTCATTGCCGGTGACATTCAAGGTGCCGCCGGTGACCTCGATCTCGGAGATAGTTGATGCAAACTTATCTCTATCTTCTGCAGGATTAAGATACAATTCCAAAGTGCCGGACTGTACGGTAATTTTTCCAGTAGCCTTGTAGCCTGCCATATGAATTTTAAGAGGCTCACCATTGGCATTATTTAGCGTGACATTTTCTGTAATGTCAGTAATGGGATAATATTTTGAGCTGCCTACATGGCTAAATGCTTTTTCCCATGTAGTGACGCATCTTCCCCCCGTCCAATCATTAAGCGAAACCGCCAAGTCTAATCCACAGATCTCGCACTTGCCTTTAGTTGTTCCCTCTCTGTGTATACAATCGGTAGGCGTTGTTTTTTGGGGGCAATTCTTGCATTGCTGGATATGTCTTTGCCCCTCTTCGTCATCTATATACTCCCAGTCTGTGTGCGTGCAGGTTTCGTCCCCGTTTGTACCTGTCTCCTCGGCCCACGCGGCGGCGGGCAGCAGGGTAAGGCACAGCGCCAGGGCCAGCAGAATGCTGAATACTCTTTTCTTCATAAGTTCCTCCAGAATTACAGTTTTTATTCTACCAGCCACAGGCGGCGGGCGGCGGTTTTGGCCTCGCTGCGGCGGCTGACATTCAACTTGGTGAGGATATGGCTGACATGGGTTTTTACCGTGGGCAGCTTGATATCCAGGATACGGCCGATCTCGGCATTGCTTTTATCGGCGCACATCAGGCGCAGCACCTGCAGCTCGGTGGCGGTCATTTCCTCGCCGGGGGGCAGGGGCGGCACCAAAAAGTAGGGATACCGGGCGGCCTGCACCCGGGCAAAGGCCACCACCTGCCGGTACCAGCTCTCTTCCTCCGGGCTGGGCAGGGCCTGCAGCAGGGGCAGCAGGGCGGCACCGTAGCAGCTTACCGGGCGGATGAACCCCAACCCGGCGGCAATGCGCAGGGCATCGGTAAGGCTTTGCCGCCAGGCTTCGTCCTTTAGCCGGTACTGGGCCACGGCCCGCAAAAGCAGCAGGGTGGTGTGATCCATCTTCCGCTGGCAGGCGATGCAGTAGGGTTCCAGCGGAGCCAGGGTAAGCAGGGCGGCCTGCGGCCGGCCCTGAGCAAGCTCCGCCATGGCCTGAGTAAAGTACTGGTAGCGCTTCATGATATTGATGCTGAGGGGGTCGCGCGGGGCCTTTTCCCGGTACCAGCTATCTACGGCATCGGTATCGCCAGTCCGCAGGTCAACGCGGCACAGCATGGCATCGATATTGGGCAAAAATCGGCTTTGGCCGCTTTCCGCGAAGCGCTGCCGCAGGCTTTCCAGCGTCCTGCGGGCATCCTGGGAGTGGCCGGCCGCCAACTGGCTGCGGGCCAGCAGGCCCACCGCGGCGAATTCAATATCCGGGGTGCCGTCCCGCTGGATCTCCCCCAATCGGGGCATCAGGGCCAGCATACGGGCGGTGATGTCCTCGCCTTTTTCAAACTTGCTTTCGGCAATGGCGCAATCCGGCAGACCCACGCCATCCCGGCCCAGAATGGCCTCCACCGGGACACGGATGGTCTGATAAAGCAGGTCATCCCGGCGGCTCCATTCGCTGAAGTCCTTGCCGCCGTTCATAATGCTGGGCAGGGCGCTGGTGACCGAAAAGGCCGGCAGGGTCACTTCCTTATTGACCAGCAGCCGGTAGGCCGAGGGAATGATGGCGGTGAGATCGGTGACGCCGCGCTGCGGCAGGGAGATATCCAACCAGGCCAGCCGGCCCCGGGCCTGCCGCCCGGCCGCGTCGCTTTTGGCACGGCAGCGGGCAAACTGAGAAAGCGCCTGGTACCAGCGCTCGCTGCCCTCATAATCGGCCGCCAGGGCGCACAGCATACTCATGCCCTGCATCAGCGCCGGGGAGGCGGCGATCTCCTGCTCCGGCAGGCTGCGGTAGTATTTCTCCATCTCGCTGTAATGGCCCATGCCGGGATGAAGCTCGGCATTGCGCACCAGAAGCTCGGAGACCTTGGAATGATCCCCTGCCATGGTGTAGCACTCCAGCGCATGGCTGTAATCCTCTTTCAGCTCGTAGTAGAGGCCGCCGCGGCCCAGAACGGTGCGGCGCTTTTCCTCGCTGTATTCCCGGTCCATCTCCCACAGCAAAAAAGTGCGGAACTGCGGCCAGAACCGGAACCGCTGCACATCATCGGGGCGCAGCATGGTGGTATTGTGCTGAAGCCAGGCCAGGCGTTCCCCGGCGTGGGGATCGCCGCTGACCATACGGGCCAGCTCGGCATCGAAGCTCTCAAAGGGGGCAAGCTCCAGCAGAAAACGGCGAATGGGCAGATCGAACCGGCGGTAGACCGCCGCCTCAAAGTAGAAAAAGACCTCGTGGTAGCCCTGGGCGATGAGCTCCGGGCCATAGGGGCGGCCGCCGGCCATGCAGTGGGCGATGACCGCCACGCCCAGCGGGTAGCCGCTGGTTTCCCGCAGGATCTCGGAAAGCTCCGATTCGCTGACGGGGGTGCCCTGCTGCCGGAACAGGCTGCGGATATCCTCCCGGTCAAAAAGCAGGGCGTCGGCATCCAGCACCGCCATAAGCCCGGCATACTGGAAGGCCATGAGCCAGCCCGGCACCGCCCCGCGGGAAAGCAGGACGAACCGGCGGTCGCTGTACTCCCGGATGAGCTGGCACAGCGCCTGCTGATCCGGCTCCTCGGTCATCTGCCGCAGGTCATCGATCAAGAGGACCTGCCAGTCCTTATCATCCGTCGGCAGGGCGAAGTCCGGCTCCCCGGCGGTGAGAGAAAGCACCTGCTGCCCGGCAAGCAGCGTTTCGGCCAGGATGCTTTTGCCAAAGCCGCAGGGCGCGGTGAAAAACAGCACCCTGCCCCGTGCCATGAATTTTTGGTACTGTTCCCGGACAGACGGCCGGATGATTACATTTTTGGCCATGCGCTCCCTCCCTTTACGGCGGGTTCATCCCGTGGGGGCCACGGGATGCCGAAGGGGACCAGTCCCCTTATGGTATGATGGATCGGCGGTATTTTGTGTTCCGGTCTTATTTTACCAGCCAAAGCGGGTGGTGTAAATCATCCCAAAGTATGAGAAAATACATTTTTGCGGGGGATGAGGCACTCCCACAGGGGAGAGACATGCCGCCAATCAGGTCAGCGGGGGCGGCGGGAGGACCTTCCATATAGGGACGGAAGCGTATTCCATGCCAAAGTTGCAACAGTGCGTGCGGATTGTGCAATTGACTTTATACACAAGGCTTTCTAAAATAAAAAGTGTAGATTGTGCACAATTTATTATGGAATCCGTTTTCGGATCGCGACCGAAGGCGGCAGATCACCGTTCACCTGAGAATAAAAATTACAGAAGGGAGGATCGCATGCAAAGCTCCGTGCTTAGCCTTGCATGTGAACTACTATGACAAAGTCAGCTGTCCAAAAGCGTGAATGGCCGATCATTTTGATCGCGTTCCTCTTTATGTTCTTTTTCGGCCGGATTCTGGGCCCGTTCTCCGTGGTTACACAGGTCGGCTCCAATGCCCTGGGCGTATTTATCGGCGTTATTCTGCTTACAGTATTCACTTCCCAGTCCACCTTAGCTGCTATCCTGGGTATTATCGCCATGGTATACAGCGGCTTTTTGACATCCTCCGCCGCTGTTTCCAGTTGGATGGGCGGTTCTACCGTCCCCCAGCTGATCTTTGTATCTGCGCTGTGCGTGGCGCTCAAGGAAGCCGGCGTGATCGATGTGCTGGTGCGCAAGCTGCTTAGCATCAAGGCGCTTCGAGGACGCCCGGTCGCGCTGCTGTTCTCGCTGTTCTTCTCCAGCTTTATCGTTTCCATGTTCATCGGGTTTATCCCCACCGCGCTGCTGTACTTCGGCATTTATGAGTCCATCCGGGATGTGTGCGGCTATGATAAGCAGGACAGATTCTGCAAATTCATGCTGCTGGGCATCTACCTGGGCTGCATGGGTAATTTCTGCTTCCCCTTCAAGGGCATTGCCCTTACCATTTACACCCTTATCAATACCAGCATGCAGGGCTTTGGACTGAGCATCAATATGTTCACCTATATGTTCGTGTGCATCCTGGTCAATCTGGTATGGCTGTGCATCCTGGCCTTTATGATCCCCGGTGTATTTAAGTGCAATGTTGCCCCGCTGAAGGAGCTGGATATTGAAAATGTAGAGGCGCTGCGCAACATTCCCAAGAAATTTAATAAGCGCCAGAAGCTCATTCTCACCATCTTCTGCCTGTCCTTCCTGTATATCATCGTGATCCCGCTGCTGCCGAAGGACTTCCCCGGAAGCGCTGTTCTGGCTCCTATCGGCACTACCCTCATTTTCCTGCTGGCGCTGGGCATTCTGGGGCTTATCAAAGTAGACGGCAAGCCGCTGGCCAACCCCATGAAGCTGCTGAGTGAAGGCACCCTGTGGAATGTGGTGTGCATCGTTGGCTGCTTCACCTTCCTGGGCAATGCCATGGCTTCCGCTGATTTGGGCATTCGCGACTGGATCATCTCCCTGCTTAAACCCGTATTCGGCAATATGCCGCTGCCGCTGCTGCTGCTTCTCCTTACTATTGTTATCACCATCATCACCAACATCTGCAACGGCACCCCCCTTACCCTGTTGGGCAACGCGGCCATCATGCCTTTTGTATGCCAGATGCAGCTGGACACCGGGATCAGCGCATCTGTTACCGCCGCGACGCTGAGCCTGTGCGCCAACATGGCCTTCTTGACCTATGCAGGTACCATCTACGCCGCGCTGCTGCTGGACCGTGAGGAGATAGACAACCGCTTTATTTGGCACGATGCCATCAAGGTGATTCCTGTTTATATCATTGTGGTTTATGTGATTGCCCTTGGCTGCAGCTACATTCTGCCCTAACCGGCTTTTCCGGGACGATATGGCCTGTTCCCTTCTTCCCGCGCATCTGCTATAATACACTAAGAAACGAGGCATACCATCAATGGAAAAACCAAAGCAAATCACTGAGCAATCCCATTCCATCCCCGTTGCGGGGGAAGCGGATGTGATCGTAGTAGGCGGCGGCGTAGCCGGTGTAGCCGCCGCAGTTTCGGCCGCACGCAATGGCTCCCGGGTCATTCTGCTGGAGAAAAGCATCATCCTGGGCGGTCTGGCTACCCTGGGCCATGTCTGTATCTATCTGCCTCTGGATGACGGTTTGGGGCACAAGGTATATGGCGGCCTGGCGGAGGAGCTGCTGCATGTCTGCATCCGCTACGGCTACGATAACCTGCCAGATTGCTGGCGGAACGGGCCCGATACCGTGGACACCCCCACCGGCCGCTACCGCACCAATTTTAATATCCCGGCTGCCGTGTGCGCACTGGATGAGCTGATGGAACAGGAAGGTATTCAGGTCGTTTTTGATACCAACTTCTGCGCGCCCATCATGGAGGGTAAAACCTGCAAGGGCGTCATTGTCGAAAACAAATCCGGACGCACCGCCTACCTGGCCAAGGCCTTTGTGGATGCCAGCGGCGACCTGGACCTGATGTTCCGGGCCGGCGCTCCCACCGAAACACAGCGGAGCATTGTTTCCCACTGGGCACATGAAATAGACCTGGATACCATGAAAAAAGGCCTGGAGACCGGGCAGGCCCTGCAGGCACTGCCGCTGCGCTGGCTGGGGCTTCGCCCCGATGCCGATAACAGCGAGGCGGAGATCCCCATGTACTATGGCACCACCAGTGAGGGCGTCAACGGATATATCCGTACCAGCCGCAAGCTGGCGCTGGACTACTTAAAGCAGCACCAGAGCCCCTCCTACGCGCAGATGACCCTGCCGCTTATGCCGCAGTTCCGTATGACCCGCCGGCTGGTTGGCAAGGAGCAGCTGGAGGTAGTGCCTGACCGGTATGTGGAAAGCTCAATCGGCTGCATGATCCACTCGCTGGAAATTCCTGCCGAAGTATACGAGTTCCCATACGGCGGTCTCATCGATACCGAGATCACCAACATTGCCGCAGCCGGAAGGATCGTTTCCGCCACCGGCCGCGGCTGGGAAGTCGCACGGTTTATTCCCGCCTGTGTTCTCACCGGTGAAGCTGCCGGCTTGGCTGTTTCCATGGCTGCCAAGGAGAACATCAGCCTGCAGGCGCTGGATGTGCCCGCCCTGCAGCACACTTTGGCCAGCCGCGGCGTCAAGATCCACATGGATGAAGCCCTGCGCCGGAACCGCCGCCCCCAGCCCGGAGAAAAGAAGGACCCCAAAAAGACGGATGCCACATCCGTTGTTCGGGCGGATTCCCTTTCCTACCGTCACTGAGACACTGAGGAAGCCCCGCTGCATTGCCTACCCGCTGCCATAACCAAAAGGAGGGCGCACTATGGAGATCCAATACCTGAAGACTGTACTGCTGGTGGCCACCCACCTGAATTTCAGCAAGGTCGCTGAGGAGATCCCCTGTGCGCCCTCCTCGGTCTCCCGGCAGGTGAAGTGTGTGGAGGAGGCCCTGGGCATCACCTTATTTGACCGTCCCGCCCGGGGCGAGCGCCTGAAGCTGACAGGGCCGGGCACCAGCGTTCTTCCCTATATCGCACAGGTGGTGGGACAATATGAATCGCTGGAGTTTCACATCAGCCGGCTGAAGGGCCAGGATGAGAAGCCCTATACCATCGGTCTTCCTCTGGGGCGCATCAGCATAAAAACCGAGTGCCTGCTGATGGAAAAATTCTATCTGTATGCCCCCGGGCACAATATTCAGTTTCTATTTTACCAATCCTCGGAGGTCGAAGCCTGCCTGCGCAGTCGGGAATTTGACGCGCTGCTGGTCACTCGTGTCTTTTGGCAGGAGGACCGTAATAAAACGCCTGCCTTCTGCACCATACCGGGTACCCGCTGTACCCTGCTGCACAATCAGCCGCTATGTATTGTCATGCGGGCGGACCACCCCTTGGCTGGACAAGCGGATGTAGATGTGGGCGACCTGCGGGAGCAGAGCTTTATCCTGTACTATGATCCCATCCGGGAAGGGATCCGTACCGGAGATATTCAAACAGACGGTTTTCTCCGTCACTGCCAGCAAGCCGGATTTGTGCCCAAGCTGGAGATCATCTCCAAGAACATCTCCGAGCTGCGCAATGTATGCGTAGAAAACTTCAACTGGGTCTACCCCACCTTCCAGCCGAACTGGATGCTTCCCTCTTCCCAGATTCGGGCTGTCCCACTGAAGGATCCCCTGTATGGCTCTGAATACTATCTGATTACCACCGAGGACCACACTGATGACACCGCTGAAATGGTCCGGCGGTTCTTCCAGCAAACCTTCTCTGCGGATTAAATCGCCCTCCGTAAATAAACAAACTGAAGTCCTCCGCATGGGATCCCACGCGGAGGACTTCAGCATATATATTCGGTTTAGAATTCCGCAAAGCCGGTGGTGCGGGGGAAGGGCAGTACATCACGGATATTCGGGATGCCGGTGACATACATGATGAGCCGCTCGAAGCCCAGGCCGAAACCGGCGTGACGCGCGCCGCCGAAGCGCCGCAGGTCGAGGTACCACCAGTAGTCCTCCTCATTCAGCCCCAGCTCGTGGATGCGGTCCAGCAGGATGTCCAGACGCTCCTCACGCTGGCTGCCGCCGATGATCTCGCCGATGCCGGGCACCAGCAGGTCCACGGCCGCCACCGTCTTACCATCATCGTTCAAGCGCATATAGAAGGCCTTGATCTCCTTGGGATAATTGGTAACAAAGACCGGCTTGCCGAAAATCTTTTCGGTGAGGTAGCGCTCATGCTCAGTCTGCAGGTCCACACCCCAGCTTACGGGGTACTCAAACTCCACATCGGCCTTTTGCAGCCGCTCGATGGCCTCGGTATAGGTGCAGACGGCAAAGTCGCTGTTTACCACATGGTTCAGGCGCTCCAGCAGGCCCTTATCCACAAAGTTATTGAAGAATTCCAGCTCGCGGGGGCACTGCTCCATCACATAGCGCAGCACATATTTTATCATGTCCTCCGCCAGCACCATATTGTCCTCCAGGTCGGCAAAGGCGATCTCCGGTTCGATCATCCAGAACTCGGCGGCATGGCGGCCGGTGTAGGATTTTTCGGCGCGGAAGGTGGGGCCGAAGGTGTAGATCTTGCCAAAGGCCATGGCCATGCACTCGCCCTCCAGCTGACCGCTGACGGTGAGGTTGGTGGCTTTGCCGAAGAAATCCTGGCTGTAATCGATCTTGCCGTCCTCGGTCAGGGGGGGATCAGCGGGATCGATGGTGGTGACGCGGAACATCTCGCCGGCACCCTCGCAGTCGCTGCCGGTGATGAGCGGGGTGTGCGCATACACAAAGCCGCGCTCGGTAAAGAACCTATGGATGCCCTGGGCCGCAACAGAACGCACTCTAAACGCCGCGCTAAAGGTATTGGTGCGGGGACGCAGGTGCTGGATGGTGCGCAGGAACTCCATGCTGTGGCGCTTTTTCTGCAGGGGATAATCCGGGGTGGAGGCGCCCTCCACGGTGATCTTCTCCGCATGGATTTCAAAGGGCTGCTTGGCCTCGGGGGTCAGCAGCAGGCGGCCGGTAACAATAAGCGCCGCGCCGACATTCTGGCGGGAGATCTCATCATAATTGGCCAGTTTATTTTCCTCAAACACCACCTGCAGATTGCTGAAGTAGCTGCCGTCGTTCAGCTCGATGAAGCCAAGGGCCTTGCTGGAGCGCAGGGTGCGCACCCAGCCGCAAATAGTGACCGGCTCCGCGGTGTAGCGCTCCGGCTCCGCAAACAGTGCTTTGATCTCTACTCGTTTCATGGGTCTTATCCTTCCTTTTTTCCGAAAGTGATTTATAATATTATAGTACGCCAAAGGGCCGGGCGCAATCCTTTCTTTGCCCGTAATGCGAAAAAATGTCTTTTAGGACAACTTTTTTGCAAAAAGGGGGTTGCTTTTATGCCGGTAATACGGTATAATAAATTCTCGTCAGGACTTTTACTTGACCCATCCTGATAACGACATGGAGATGTCGCCTAGTTGGTCGAGGGCGCACGACTGGAAATCGTGTAACCGTCAAAAGCGGTTCGAGAGTTCGAATCTCTCCATCTCCGCCAAAGAAAAACCCGCAGAAATGCGGGTTTTTCCTTTGTTTATGCGGGCTTTCAGGCTTTTTACGCTTTGCGCTTATTGCTTATTTTTTGCGCGTTTCTGCGTTTCAAGGGCACAGAAAAAGCACAGGCAAATATAGTAAAATCCCCCCTCCGTAATTGGAGGGGGGATCTCTTTACCACACCTTCTCTGACACTCCGAGTGCCTCGTACAAAAGGTGCTTTTGCTTTGTGCTTGCGCCTGGAACGGCCTTATCGATAGCGGCCTTCTTCTTTCGGCTTGCAGACCCTGAAATTGTTTTCCCGTTATCGCCCTTGTCGCCTACGATACCGCGGGCTGCAAAGTATGCGGCGTAGTATTGGTCGTAGATAACGCCCTGTGCGACATACTCGGCTGCCTTTTCTCCGACATCCTTGTTGTATGTCTTTAGTGCGTACTCCGCGCCGAACGCCTTGCGGTTTGCTTCGCGCTTCACCACATCGCTGTCTGCACTTCCGATGCTCTTTGCGGTTTCCTCGTAGGTGCCGACGGTCAACAGGGCTTTTCTATAAATCTCGTTACGCAGCTCCAGCAGGTCACGAGCCTCGCTCATCTTCTCCTTGCGGGTCTTTTCGCCGCTGTTGTAGATTTCCTTGAGCTGCTTTGTGATCTCGGACGCCGCCTTGCTCTGCTTATACAGGTAGGAATATCATACCCATGTAGATTTCTCCTACGGCAGCAAGCCCATTCTGCACGATGTATCCCTGACCATTCCGGAGAAAATGACTGTCGCCATCGTCGGTCCCTCTGGTAGCGGCAAGACCACGCTGTGCAATCTCATGGCGCGGTTCTGGGACGTGCAGGGCGGCAGTGTGTGCCTTGGCGGACGGGATGTGCAGGAATCCAGCTACGACAGTCTCATCCGCAATTTCTCCTTCGTGTTCCAGCGGACCTATCGGTTCTCAGACACCATCGCCAATAACATCCGCTTCGGAAAGCCCGATGCCTCCATGGAGGAGGTGCAGGCCGCGGCGAAAAAAGCACGCTGCTACGACTTTATCATGGCACTGCCGGACGGCTTTGACACCGTCATCGGTGAGGGCGGTGCGACCCTCTCCGGCGGCGAACGGCAGCGCATCTCCATTGCCCGGGCCATCATGAAGGATGCGCCTGTCATCATTCTGGACGAAGCCACTGCCAATGTTGACCCCGAAAATGAAAAGGAGCTGATGGAGGCTGTTGCGGAATTGACTCACGATAAGACGGTCATCATGATTGCTCACCGGCTGAAAACTGTGCGCCATGCCGACCAAATTTTTGTGGTCGATCACGGTGAGATCGTTCAGCAGGGCACCCATGACGAGCTGGTTGCTGTTGACGGGCTCTACCGCCGCTTCGTGGTGGAGCGGCAGCAGGCCGCCGGGTGGAAGGTCTGAAGAAACACAATCTAAAAAATATGAAAAGAAGCTCGTATCAGCTATTGACCGATACGAGCTTCTCCGTTTATTCTCTGTTTCCAGTAATAAAGTAGTCGCAATACTCTCCGCCATTCGCCAGCGTCTGTTTTCTGTGCAGCACGCCGTGCTGAAGCGTGATCATCACTTCATCAAGTTCGCAGAACAACGGCATGAGTTCGGAAACACCGAGTTTCTCCGCGTAAATGCAAATCGGGCAGCGGGTAATGCGGTAGTAACAGGCACCCTCATACGGCTGCCCGACAAAATCCACCTTGAAGGAGGTCGGGTATTTCGCTTCCTTTTCGGGCGTGTACCATTTGGCGTATTTGACAACACTCTTTTTGTTCTCCGCCTTCCCCTTGCCGGTATTCAAGTCGGTCTTTGCAAAGTACCATTTGATATGATAGAGTGAGCGGCGCATCATTTCCTGCACGGTTTCCGGCGGGATTTTTTCTCACTTGCCACATAGGGTGCGACAAAGGCAAGGGCAAACAGCTCATTGTACGCCATTGGGTTATCGTTGCCGATGTCATCCGCTTTCTCGACAAGCTCACGATAGACCTTTTTGCTCTTTTTCATGATGTCAGCGGCATATTCCCTGCCGTATTTCTCTGCCAGAATCTTCTTCATCGGGCTTTTGAACATCCAGAAATAAAAACCGTTATATTTCATATCGCTTTTCCTCCCGTGATTTATTTGCAGACCCGAAAAACGCAGCCCAGCCGCCGAGGGGACAGGCCATCATTGCATCCATATACCGCTTAGCAGTCTTGCCTACATAATTTCCACTTTCCCTGGAGATTGCGCTTTGCGCAGGCAATGGGTCAGCGCACCGCTGCCGCAGCCCACATCCAGCCCAATGCCGCCCTCCGGCAGGGTGACATAATGCGCGGTTCCTTCGATGATCTGCTTTGAGAGCTTGCGCTCGCCGTCATAGGAAAAGCTCCGATAGGCATACACGCACCACTGGGTGCACTTTGCACAAACGACAAAGGCAATGCCGAACACCACGCCCAGCACGACGCGCAGCTTTCCGCTCACACCGATGCCGAATGCACCGAAAACGAGCAGCAGCGCAAGCGATAGTGCTGTTCCCGCGATGAGCGAAAACATCATTCCCTTGGGAATCCAGTTTTTGTAGTCAGGCTTCATATTCAAGACTCCTTTTTTATTGAGTGTGACTTCTCTCATAAACCGCAGCCGCGATGCACCAGATCACGATGGCGGTATTGGTACTGCTCTGGCTCATTACGGACATCCATGTGGCTGTCGGCACCTGCATGGCCTGTGCAATATCAGGAACTGCAACCAGCAGAAGATTCCATATGACCGGATGAAAAGCAAGCATCCATCTGGGATAGCGCGTTTTTCCGGCAACCAGCATCACGAAATGGATCCCAAAAAACAATAGCATCGGAACATACATGGGGAGGATTGCGGGGAGCATGTCATCCTGATAGGCTGTGACCGCTGTGATGGCGGCCTCCGCTCCGATACGCGGCCCCAGATAGGTGGAAAACCACGCCAGAGTAGCCGCCCAGAGATGGATCGACAAGGCTACCACAACCGTAAATAACCCGCAAAAATACTGGATAGCTTATGTTCTCGTATACCTTGCGTCAATATCCGTATTCAGTGCCTTCACCATGAAGGAGTAGAGGAAGCACCCAAGCGCTCCCATTCCGACGACCAATGCAGGCTTCCACAAGGCGTAGGCGCCGGACAGATAACAGGCTCTGTTGAACATTTCGGTGTCCGTCTTCTGCAGCGGAACGCATCCCAGCAGCCAATCGCCGGCAGCCATCAATATCCCACCGATTGCGCCAAGAATACAGCATTGGATAAACGGTTTCTTTTCTTCCTTCTTCATCTTCTTCATTCCTGTGCATTTATTTCATGATCTTCATGCAAAAGTCGCAGCGGTCATCGCCGCGCCCCAGCGTTTTTGTTCGATGCCAAATGAGCTTCGGATGAAGACCGGTGTAGCTGATGTCGTCGCTGTCGCAAAAGCAGCAGCACAGCTCAGGACATCCGTATGCCACGCAGGTGTCATGATATGGACATTTCATCATATCCACACGCCATATACCGTTGCCGACCTGCAGCTCCTTTGAGTCAAAGCCCGCCGCCGGGCCGAAAACGCTTCGTGTGGATTTGACAAAAACGCCGGGGACAAGGCGGTAAAGCCCCGGTATGTGCAGCAGGGCGGCAAGCTGTTTGTGGCTCG
>OLOA01002784.1_pt1 | contig 15226 bp, 10 predicted proteins | sample 1672201 | NCBI WGS metagenome assembly OLOA01 (sample SAMEA3136658, study PRJEB25190) | human gut metagenome
CTTTGCCGACCTCGGAATTTCAAGACAAATGTCGATATAGTTCCGGATCACCGCCGCTTCGGGAGAGCCGTAGGGAGTTTTGGAAAGACGGACAACCTCCTTGTTAAGCTTTTCGCGGATTTCATCCGACAGCTCCGCCTTTTCTATCTTTTCGTAATATTCATCAACTTCTTCGTCGCCGTCCATTCCGAGCTCATTCTGAATCACCTTGAGCTGCTCACGGAGATAATAGTCACGCTGACCGTTGTCAATCTGCTCGCGGACTTTTTTATGTATTGCCATTTCGCATTTCAGAAGCTTGGCTTCGCTTTCGAGGAGAACCGCGGTCTTTTCGAGACGTTTGAGCGGCTCGTAAATCTCAAGCACAGCCTGCCTGTCCTCGGGACGCACCAATATGTTGAGCGCGATGAAGTCCGCAAGAAGTCCGGGATTCTTTATCGCGTGCACCGTCGGAAGAATATCGTTGGAAATTGTCGGTATATACGCGAGTATTCCGTCAAGGGCGGTGAATACCTCGGCTCTAAGCGCTTCGGAGCGTATGTCGGTGAACAAAGGGTCGATGACGAGCGTTTTTGTGAGAAGATCGGCATACATCGGACCTCCGTCCCGCTTTGAAAAAGCAAGTGCGTCGGCGCGGCACATGCCTTCGCATAAAACGCGCAGATAGCCGGAATCGGTTTTGACGCTTTGCTTGATGCGTGCGACGCATCCGGTTTTGAAAAGCTGCGAAGGCTCGGGAATTTCCGTGGAAGGATCCTTCTGCATAACGAGAAATACCATCATATCCGAGGCGGAGGCAACTTCTGCCGCGGCGATCGACATATCGCGTTCAAGTTCGAAATTTATCGGAAGAGACGGGAAAGCGCAGAGCCCGCGAAGAGGTATTACGGGGAGCTGCACCCTGTCTATTTTCTCTGTATATTTGGGCATAATCCGTTTATTTTATCCTTTCGGTACTGATATCAATACAGTATACCATATTATTGTGAAAAAATCTACCTTTGATATAAAAAACAGTGCTTCGCGCGCATTTTTCTTTCATCTAAAACATAACGCGCTGTTGACAAAGAGATAGCGATAAAGTAAAATAATATAGGCGGGGGGCGTGTATCCATACATGAGATGTTTTTCGGATACCGCAGTCAGCCGTGAGAGCGTTTGTTGCCGTTTGGAGGCGTGAGAATCTGTAATGAGTGGTAAAAGTCATATTTCTTCGCGGATACGTTCTGCGTCTTTGTTTATAGCGGCGGCAGCCGTTCTGCAGTTTTTGTGCGTGATGCTTTTTACACCGCAGGGCTTGTCGGTGCTATATCCCGCCGTTCTGCGTTTTTCTTCCGAAAAGGTGGCTTTTGACGGAGCTTTCACCGAGTATTACGATATACGAGATGAATTTTCCGATTCCGATGTATTTATCGTCGGCGCGGACACCGGAGTAAGCGCAACATATGAAGCAATACTTGATTACATACGTTTTCTCAAACAGACTGCCGATATTTCGGTTATCGCAATAGACACGTCCACATATAAGGAAGATGCAATAAACCTTTGTATTGCTTCGGAAAACGAAGCGCAGTTTCAGGAGAATATGAAAAAACTGCGTGACATCGGACGGGATACCAAGGAATTTTACAATTTTGTACGTGAGCTCTACAATATAAACTCCGCGCTTACGCCTCAGCGAAAGCTCAGATTGGTGTCGGATAATGTCCCGACGCTCGAAAGAAGCACCGTAAAAAGGATGGACGACCGTATCCTTTCGGATTGGCCGAAGGACAGCACGGTTTCGAAGGTTTTCGGGATGAAGGATCCGGAAGAGCTGATCGTCTACATGAGATCAAACGAGGCAATCTTCCGCGAATACCTCGGAGATGAAAAGTACGAAGAATTTATGGAAATCGGGCGTCATGCCGAAGCGGGGGATTACGTTCAGTGGCAGCTTTCCGGAAAACTCGACGAACTGTATTCCGGTGAAAAGATGCTTGTGATTTGTCCGGCGGCGTTTCTTGATGCGTCCGATCCGCTCGGCGGATATCTTTCCGAAAAAGCTTACAGCGTCCGCAGCGTGCAGATTCGTTATTCCTCATGCGAATCTCTTTCAACGGACGGCACATCCGTTCCGGTCGATGATATATCCCTTCCGTTTACTTCGGAGAACGAGGTGCGCTTTGTCTCCGGAAAGTCCGTGTCAGGCTTTCTCGGATATTACGAAAAGGTGGCAAATCCTTTCGCAAAGGAAGACCGCGCGAGCCTCGGGGCGGCACTTGAAAATTTCTCGACCGAAAACTTTTTTGTCATATGTAATTCCGGAGCGTCATCTTATGCGGAGGTCAAGAAGTGATCGGATTTGAAAGCGAAGAGATCGAAGAGGCTGCGATGAACGGAGACATTCCGATAGCGGCGGCGTTTGAAGTACATCACGAAGCGGGAAAAGCCCCCGAAATACTTACATATCGGTGCACGGAAGATATCGCGCGCGAATTTGAAAAGAGATTCTCCGACGATCCGTTCGGAAATGCGGCTTCGGGTTTTATAACGGATCGCTTCACGGATTTCTATAAGAATTCCGGTATGATGTTCGACCGCGAGTCAAGCGGAGTTATCTGCGAATATTTTATCTGCGACGCAAGCCGAATTCCAGAATATGACCGTACCGCTGCAAAAATCTATGAAAGCGGCATTGAATATCCCGCGGCGGACGACCTTTCCGACAGCAGCACCGACGGCGGGCTTTGCTGCGCCGTCGTAAAGGACGGGAAAACGGTTGCGATCGCCGGGGTCAATGATTTTTCGGATGATTCTTCGACGGAAGTGTATGTCGAATGCGCGAAAGCATACAGAAGAAGGGGATATGCCCGCTGCGCGCTTTCCGCTCTCTGTGAATTTCTTATCGCAGAAGGAAAATCGGCGTCATATAAGACGTACGCCGAAAACATTCCGTCATGCCGTCTTGCGGAAAGTGCGGGATTCTCCGAGCTCGGGCGAAGAATGACTGCGGTAGGCGTCCGACCCGACGAATGTGAATGAAGCGTATTAAAGAAAGGAAAATGCAACATGGCTTTTGATGCGGGAATGATGGCTTTTTCCGTAAAGGAAATGTCAGCTTCTCTTGTTGGCGGAAAGGTTGAAAAGATATATCAGCCTTCCCGCGACGAAATAATAATTCTTGTGAAGAACGGACCGACAAGACGTCTGAAAATATCAGCCGGTGCCTCTCCGATGATCGGTATGACGGAAAAAAAGACCGAAAATCCGGAAAAGGCACCGATGTTTTGTATGCTGCTTCGCAAACACCTCTCGGGAGGGCGAGTCTCCGGAGTCTCTCAGCTCGGATTTGAAAGATGTATGCAGATATCGTTTGATTCATACGATGAGCTCGGATTTCCGACCGAAAAGCACATTATCGCCGAGGTGATGGGCAAGTATTCCAATATTATACTTACGGACGGAGAAGGGAAGATAATCGCCGTGCTCAAGCCCGTCGAGCTTTCCGACAAACAGCTGCGTCCGATACTGCCGGGGATGCGCTACGAGCTTCCGCCGGCGCAGGCAAAATCGGATCCGACATCATATGATACCGACTTTGCGGCTGTCCTTGCAGAGTATTCGGACACGACTCCTGCGTCGCGCGCGGTCTGCGCGGCTTTTCTCGGCATATCATCATCCAACGCCGCCGAGCTTGCTTTCCGTGCGGGCGGAAGTACCGACATTGTGCTCGGCGAATGCCGCGACCGCCTTGCGTCGGAGCTTTCCGCATTCCGTAAAATGATCGGCGAAGGCAGCGGCACACCTACCCTTATAAGATACGGCGAAAACGGAGAACCGAAGGATTATTCTTTTCTCGACCTGACTTACTACGGCGAAGACGTTAAAAAGGAGCATCCGGAAAGCTTTGCCGCGCTTTTTGATATTTTCTTTGAGGAGCGCGGACGCGCGGAGCGGGTACACCAGCGTGCTTCGGATATAGAAAGATTTATCTCAAATACCGAAGCAAGGCTGAAGAAAAAGCAAGCCCTTCTTTCGTCGGAGCTGCTTTCGGCGCAGGACAGCGAAAAATACAGACTTTGGGGAGATCTGATAACCGCTAATATTTATCGGATAGACCGTAGTTCCGACAAGGTGTTTCTTGAAAATTATTACGACGAGATGAAGCCCGTGGAAATTCGTCTTGATACGAGATTGACGCCTCAGGCGAACGCGCAGCGCTTTTATAAAAAGTATCGCAAATCCAAAAATGCGGTCGTTCAGCTTGAAAAACAGCTCGAGCTTGCCGCGCAGGAGCTCGGGTATATAAAAAGTGTCGAGGATGCGCTTTCACGCGCCGACGGTGAAAAAGAGCTTGCACAGATACGCGAGGAACTTCGTGATGCGGGATATGCGTCGAAAATAAAGCACAATCCGTCCGCAAAGAAAAAAACTGCACCGTCGTATCTGACATTTCGCACCGAAGGCGGATACACCGTATACTGCGGGAAAAACAATATTTCAAACGATTACATCAGAACTCATCTCGCTTCAAAGAACGATTGGTGGTTTCATGTGAAGGACAGACCGGGATCGCATGTTGTGATGATCACGGACGGGGACGAGCCTTCCGAGAAAGATTTCACCGAAGCCGCAACCGTCGCCGCCGTTCATTCTTCGGCGCCCAAAGGCGCTTCGGTTCCGGTTGATTATGTGAAGGTGCGCGAACTGAAAAGACCGTCGGGCGCAAAGCTGGGATTCGTGATATACCATACGAATTGGACCGCATATGTGACCGCAGACGAAGCTGCGGCAAAAGCGCTTGAAGTTAAAAAGAATTAAGAAAACCAAAATGACCCGCGTGCGGGTTATTTTGGTTTTGCGGCTGATTTTTGAAAGCAGTGTCCGTTTCGGTATGAGGTACTTGTGTGTTTGACTTTAAATGCTCTGCGGTCGAAACGGAATCAAAGGCGGTTCCGCTTTTTATTAAGTACCTGTAAACAATTGCCGCTTTCGTTGTAAACAGTAGAATTGTCACCTTTACAAGATAAAAAATAACCGATATAATAAAAACAAAGATATAAATTATGTGTAAAATTGACGAAATAAATATTAAATACACAGCCGGGAGTGATGCGATATGCGTTTTCTTAAATCATGATCCGATGATATCGAGTTGTACCCCAAAGCAAGAAAGGAAAACAAAAATGAAAAAACACTTTTCTTCGTTTGCAGCATTTTGTCTCGCTTTTTTGATGGTCTTTGGAGTTTTGTCACTTTATTCATGCAATCGCTCGGAAAATCCCCCGGACGCTCAGACCGAGGATTCCGGTAAGACGGAAGCCACGGCTGCTCCGTCGGCGGGCGAACTTGCGAGCGGCGCGGATAACGGAGCGTGGATCGACGAAGAGCTTCTCGTGAAACGCCTTCAGTCTCTTCCCGCGGTCGAAAAGCTGAAAAGCAGCGCGAAGGGCGACATTATTCCCGTGCTTATTGAGCTCTCCTTCGGAGACCGTGATATCTTCGCCGAGGCGGATGCATATGCCGAAAACGTAATTTCGGGAAAAGATGTGTCCTCTGTCGAAAAAGCGTTTGATAAAACCGCGGGCGAAAAAATCAACGCCTCGGTTTCCGAAAAGGTCGGCGCTCTGCTTGAGAATGATCGCGCTGCGGCGATCCGCGAGGCAAGAGATGCTTACATATCGGAAGTAAATTCGTCGGCATTCAGGGAGTTTTTCGCAAAGAAAAACATATCGGTAAAAGATGAAGCATATACGGATCTTCTTACGCCGTGGATGTACAATGTCGAATTGAGTGCAGAACAGATCGTCGATATTCTTGAAAACGATTCCGACGTTTACGTTGAGATTCTCGGACTTACGGAAGAGCAGAAAGCAAACGCCGCCGAAACTCTGAAAAATTGGGCTGATGTCGAGTTTCTCGTAAAACGCCTGAGAGATCCTCTTGCAGTCGAAAAGATCAGACACAGCGCGGAAGATGATGCTGTACATGTAAGCATGGATCTGGATTTCGGCGACCGTGACGTGAAAGCGGAAGCCGAAGCGTATGCCGAAAGCATTATTTCAGGTGAGACACCCGCTGCCGGAGAAAAAGCTTTTGATACGGCCACTGCGGAGAAGATCAGCGCATCGGTCACGGAGAAAATTGCGGGAATGCTTCCGGATAATAAAGAAGACGCAAAAAGTACCGCGAAATACGCTTATCTGAAGGAAGTAAATGCTGCGGCTTTCAGAGAACTTTTTGAAAATACGGGAGTAACTGTGAGCGACGATGCCGCTTTGCTCATACCTTCGGTCACCGATATTGAACTGAGTGCCGAGCAGATTGTCGATATTCTTAAGAGCAATCCGAATGTTACGGTTGAAATTCTCGGATTGAGAGATACGCAGGGATATGATTTCTGATCGAGCGGATCGGTAGAAAAGCCGCCTTTGCCCAAACGGGCAAAGGCGGCTTTTCTGTGCATTGAAAAATAACATCTCACGGCTGATCCGCAATCCGGACTCCGAAGCATTTTCCGGCGTCTGTTTCCGAAAGCGTTATCCTGCATACTTTCCCCACAAGGTCTTCGCTTCCGTCAAATGACGTTTCTATAAAATGCTCGGTGTGTCCCGTCAGCTTTCCGTCGGCGAATTTTTCAGCGAGCACGTTGACTTCTTTCACAGAGTGGCGCATAACATAATCCGAAAGGATTTCGGAGCGTATTTTCTCATCAAGGGATGAGAGTATGCGAACCCGCTCACGCCTTACCTCAACGGGAACTTGCCCCGGCATTGAAACAGCTTCCGTTCCTTCGCGCGGGGAAAACGGAAAAGCATGAATATGAAGAAAACGCGCTTCTCTGAGAAATTCCGCCGTTTCCGAGAACAGCTTATCGCTTTCACCCGGAAATCCTGCAATTATGTCGCATGAAAGGGTAACCTCACCGTAGGCGCTGCGGATGTTTTCGATCAAAGCTTTTGCCTGCGAGGCATTATAGCGCCGTCTCATCGCGGCGAGGATTTCGGACGATCCGCTTTGAAGCGATATGTGAAAATGCGGGAGCACCTTCGGAAGAGCCGAAAGCCTTTTCGGAAAATCTCCGCGCATTGACGATGGATCGAGAGAACCCATTCCGATCCGCTTTATTCCGCCGATAAGCGAGATATCGCGCAAAAGCTCATAAAGTCCGTACCCGTTTCCGAAGTCCCTGCCGTATGAAGCCGTTTCGATTCCCGTGAGGATCACTTCGCATACACCGGACGACGCGAGCGCTTCGACTTCCGAAATAACATCCTTTGGAGATTTTGATCTCACGGGACCGCGCGCCTTGGGGATGATACAGTACGCGCATCGGTTGTCGCATCCGTCCTCGATTTTGACGTAAGCACGCGCACGCACGGCGCATCCTCCGCTCAGGGCGCCGCACTCCTCAAAGGATTCGAAATCTTCCGAAAAATCTTCTCTCCGATACGCGGAGCCTTCGGCAAATCTTTTTACCGTATCAATGACGCTGCTTTTGTTTTTGTTTCCGATTACGGCATCTACACCGTCGATGCTTTTCGCGGCGTCGGGCGATATCTCGGCAAAGCATCCGGTGACAATGACATGAGCGGATACGGCGCGGCAGCGGCGTATGAGCTGGCGGCTTTTGCGGTCGCTTTCCGCGGTCACCGTGCAGGTGTTGATTATTGATACATCCGCTCTCTCGTTTGCAGTCACGATGCAAAAGCCCTCCGCACAAAGCGCAGCGGCGATAGCGTCCGATTCGTACTGATTTGCGCGGCAGCCGAGAGTGTGTATGCAAATACTGAAATTCTTTTCTGACATAAAAGCAACCTTTGCCAAAAGAGAAAGCGTTTACGCGCTTTCTCTTTCAAAATAATATTTTTTGTTGTGCGTTGAAATTGACATTATAAGACCGAGACAAATGTAAAGAGAGAGGATCGACGAACCGCCGTATGAGCAGAAGGGAAGAGTTATTCCCACAACAGGCACCATTGCGAGACACATTCCGATGTTCTCGAGAGTCTGCGCCATCATGAGAGCCGCAACTCCCGCGCAGATAAGCGCACCGTAATCCTTCCGCGCAACACGCGCAAGCCAGATCATACGGACTGTCATGGTCGCGTTGAATGCGATATATGCGAATGCACCGAGAAATCCGAGCTTATCGCAGAGCACCATGAAAATAAAATCGGAATGATTTGCGTGAACGGCTTTGAAGGCTTCTCCGCCGAAAAGCCCCGCACCGCGGAATCCTCCGGAAATTATCGCATTACGGCTGTTTATCGCATCCCATCCCCATTTAAGGGGATCGATATCCGGATTGAATCCGGCAATAATCCGCATCTGCTGATGCTCGGCAAGATGAGACCAAAGTATCGGCGACAGAATGAGAATCAGCGCGCCGAGAAAAGCAAAATACCAAAGCGAAAGCCCCGCGCAGAAAAGCATGACGGCGATTATCGCCATAAAGACAAGCGCCGACCCGAGGTCCTTCGAAAGAAGGACGCATCCGACGATTATCCCTGCGTGAAGTGCAAGCTGAAGCACGTTCGTGAGCTTGTTTATGTTGCTTTTGACCCGATCGATATGCTTTGAGAAAGTGCAGATAAAAAGTATCTTTACAAATTCTGACGGCTGCATATCGAGATTTATTATAGGTATGTGTATCCAGCTTCTGTTTCCCGAGCCGTTGTCCGTGCCTATCACCATCAGTGATGCAAGCATGATGACGGATATAATAAACATCGGAAGGGCAAAGCGGGATATTATCGCATCGTAATCGATGAGGGATATGGCAAGCATAACGCAAATGCCGATTACGGTTGCACCGAATTGGACGTAGAACCGACGTACTCCGAATACGCTCTGTCCGCCGTAGAGTACGAGCAGGCTGAGAAAGTTCATTCCGAGAGCGCATATTATTATTACAAAATCAAGCTGCCGGAGCCTGTCCGGAATACTTGTTGAAAATTCCTTCAGCCTGCATCACCTCCGTCTGAATTTTAACCAGGCGCGGGACAGGGCGAAAATCAATACGCCTTACCCCAGCAAACCATCTTGTCGGCGGGCTTTCCGCAGCAGACGCACTTGTCCGAAATCTTTCTCTGATCGAGAGGAACGCAGCGCGAACCGAGCCCGGTAAGCTCCTTGACCTTGTCCTCGCACTCCTCGCTTCCGCACCACATTGCAAATGCGAATCCGTCGCCGTGCTCCGCAACCGCTTTGCCGATCTCCTCGATGCTTGTGCAGTCGTAGGAGCGTCTCTTGCGGTTCTCAAGCGCCTTTTCGTACATTTCGTCACGAATGGTGCGAAGTCTTTCATCGACACTCGCCTCAAGCTCGTCGAGTGAAACAAAGGTCTTTTCGCGCTTCGTTCTTGTAACCATAACGCACTTGTTTTCGGCAATATCGCGCGGACCGATCTCGATTCTGAGCGGCACGCCCTTCATCTCATATTCAGCGAACTTCCATCCGGGAGAATTGTCGGAATCGTCAACCTTTACTCGGATTCCGTGTGCGCGGAGACGGTCTGCGACCGCGCGGGCAGCATCGGCAACACCCTCCTTGTGCATCTGCACGGGAATAACCGCGACCTGGATCGGCGCGATCGCCGGAGGAAGAACAAGTCCGTTGTCGTCTCCGTGAGTCATTATTATTCCGCCGATCATACGGGTGCTCGAGCCCCACGAGGTCTGGAAGGGATGAACGAGCTTGTTTTCGCGGTCGGCATAGGTGATATCGAAAGCCTTTGCAAAGCCGTTTCCGAAATAATGGCTTGTACCTGCCTGAAGCGCTTTTCCGTCGTGCATAAGAGCTTCGATCGTGTAAGTGTCCTCAGCGCCCGCAAACTTGTCCGAGGGAGTTTTTGCTCCCTTTACAACGGGAATTGCGAGATCCTTCTCATGGAAATCGGCATAGACATTAAGCATACGCACTGTCTCTTCACGCGCATCCTCTTCGGTTGCGTGCATTGTGTGACCTTCCTGCCAAAGGAATTCGCGGGTGCGGAGGAAGGGACGGGTGGTCTTCTCCCAACGAACGACGCTGCACCACTGATTGTAAAGCTTCGGAAGATCTCGCCATGATTTTATGATGTCGGCATAATGCTCGCAGAAAAGCGTTTCCGAGGTCGGACGGACGCAAAGACGCTCGGTAAGCTTCTCGCTTCCGCCGTGCGTTACCCATGCAACTTCGGGAGCAAAGCCCTCAACGTGTTCCTTTTCCTTGTTGAGCAGCGATTCGGGGATAAACATGGGCATGAGCACGTTCTCGTGACCGAGCTCCTTGAAGCGGCGGTCGAGGATCGACTGAATGTTTTCCCATATTGCATATCCGTAAGGGCGTATGATCATGCAGCCCTTTACGCTCGAATAAGCAACAAGATCAGCTTTCAGACAGATATCCGTGTACCATTTTGCAAAGTCTTCGTCCATTGAGGTGATGTTTTCTACCAGCTTTTCGTTTTTCACAGTATTTTTACCGCGCCCTGAAAAATCAAAGCGTCCTTTCAATTATTTTCTTGTGTTATAAATTTTTATTCGGCGGTGAGCCTTGCGAATGTCGCCATGAGTTTTTTCGTTCCGACCTTGTCGAAATCTATTTCGTACATTATGTCTCCGCCCATCGGCTTGACGGACAGCACGGTTCCCGGACCGAACGTCACATGGCGTACTCTGTCTCCGACGGCGAAAGCCGAAGGTTTCGGCTTGTTTTCTTTCTTTATTATGCCGAGATTCTTTTCCGCGTTAATGCGCGCCGGAGACGTTCCGAGGGGAGAATTTCTGTTCTGTCTGACCTTGAGCGAATGCATTTCCTTTTCATCGCCGAAGGACATGATCCGACCGGAGCGTCCTGTCTTGTCCTGCTCGTCTATAAGCTCGGGCGGAATCTCCTCAACAAAGCGCGAGACCTTGTTGTACTGCGTGGAGCCGTTCAGCATTCTTTCGTGAACGTTAAGCAGGTACAGCTTTTCCTTCGCGCGCGTGATTGCAACATAGCAAAGGCGCCGCTCCTCTTCGATGTCCTCGGGATTGAATATCGACTGATATCCCGGGAAAATTCCTTCCTCGAGTCCGGGAAGGAATACGACGGGGAATTCAAGACCTTTGGCACTGTGGATCGTCATAAGGACAACGGCATCTGCGCTTTCGTCGTATTTATCGACATCCGAAACCAACGCTACATCAAGAAGGAATTCGGAAAGGGAAGGTTCGTCCGCATTTTCCTCATACTGCACTGCGGTGGAAACAAGCTCTCCGACGTTGTCGATCCGATCTGCTTCCGCCTCACCTGCTGCTTCCAGCATTTTTTCGTATCCTGTATCCTCATATACACGGCGTATAAGCTCCGAAATGTTGCCCTCGTCAGCCATCACGCGGAAATCCGCGATCATTTTCGCAAACTCCTCCATCGAGTGAGCGGCGGCGGTAGGCAGCGCTTCATAGTGCGAGGCATTTCTCATAAGCTCGAGCATCGATATTCCGAGAGACGACGCAAGCATTTCAGCGTTTTCGAGAGAACGCTCGCCGATTCCTCTTTTCGGAACATTTGCGATTCTCCGCAAATGTATGCTGTCGGAGGGATTGTTTATAACGCAGAGATATGCGACCATATCACGGATTTCCGCACGGTCGAAGAAGCGCGTACCGCCGAGAAGCCGATAGGGAACGCCGCCCTTTGCCATTGCCTGCTCGAGCGTCCGTGACTGCGAGTTCATTCGGTACAGAATTGCGAAATCCCTGTATGAATACCTTCCCGAGGATACGGCATCCGTTATGGTATCGCATATGTATTTTGCCTCGTCAAGCTGATTCTGAAGCCGGACAAGGGAAATCTCGTCTCCTTTTGCGCCGTCGCACCAGAGATTTTTCGCATGACGTCCTTCGTTTTTCTTTATGACCGCATTTGCCGCATCGAGAATGTTCTTTGTCGATCGGTAGTTCTGTTCCAAACGGATAACGGTGACATTTTCGTATTTCCGGTCGAACGAAAGAATGTTTTCAATCGTCGCACCGCGGAACTTGTATATGCTCTGATCGTCATCTCCGACGACCATGATGTTGTCGTATCCGCCCGATAGGAGCATCGTGAGCTCAAGCTGAGCTACGTTTGTGTCTTGGAACTCATCGACAAGAACATAGCGGAATCGATTCTGCAGCTTTCTCCGTATTTCGTCGTTGAACCGAAGCATAAATACGGTCTGCATGATGATATCGTCGAAGTCGAGAAGATTCGATTCGAGAAGACGCGCCGAATACATTTCGTATATTCTTGCGATCTGCTTGAGCTTAAAATCGTTTCCGGTTTCCTTTGAGAAGTCCGCAGCGGTCATAAGGTTGTCCTTTGCGCGGCTTATTGCCGACATGACCGATTTTACCGGAAGCTGCTTTGTGTCGATATTGAGCTTTTTCATACAGTCGGTGATCAGCTTTTTCGCATCGTCGGTGTCGCATATTCCGGCATCGCTTGTGTATCCGACGGCCTCACCGTAGCGGCGCAGAAGCCTCATGCATATCGAATGGAATGTTCCCGCCCATACTTCGTATGCGGCTTCCGAGCCTTCGCCGAATGCCGCGGAAAGTCTTGCCTTGATCTCATTTGCCGCCTTGTTAGTGAAGGTTATTGCCATCACCGACCACGGACTCGGCGCATCGTATGAGAATCTTTCGAGAAATTTGCCGAGCTCGTCGTGAGGCAGGCTTTTCGCCCGTTCCATTTCGGCGATAGTTTCTTCGGTGAGATCGTCCGGAATAAAATTCACGGCGTAACCGTTGCCGTAACGGATTATGTGGGTTATGCGGTTTACGAGAACCGTCGTTTTTCCGCTTCCGGCTCCGGCAAGAATAAGATTCGGACCGTTTACCGAATATACGCTCTCTCTCTGCATGTCGTTGAGCTTCCCGTAGTAAATATCGAAAAGCTCATGCTTCAGGTCAATATAGCTGCGTTCAATCATTAGAAAACCTCTGAAAATATAATCACTTCATTTTACCACGAAAACCCCGAAAAAGCAATAAAAATAAGCAATTAAGTAAAAAAAGCGAAAAGCCGCGAAAAAAGCAATGTGCGCGGGATAAAAACGGACGGAGCGGGGATTGTTTCCTCCGCTCCGTCCGGGGATTGCGGACTGCGGCTCATATCCAGCCAGTCGGACTCTGTGACCTGAAATTCCGGGCAGCTGCGCTCTTCGCTTGCCGGCAAGATTCACGTTTTTATCCGCGCACCGCTGCCGCGTCACAAGTAGCGATTATAATTTTCTTATATTATAAAGAGAATTCATCACGGTCCAGAGCGCGGGGAAATACTTCATTACGTTCCATACGCCTCCGCCGTAAAGACCGTATTCGGATATAAGTCTGAGCTTTGAGTCCATACTCCGCGCATCGTCGAACCACACGACGTGCTCGGATGCTCCGCCTCGGCTGTTTCGCTCGAAATAATTGAAGTACGGAGTCTGTGCCGTTTCGCTGAACATTATTTCCGCGTTCTTTTCTCCGGCGAGGCGGAGCGCTTCGACATTCGAAAGGGACTGAGCCTTTGATTCTCCTCTAACATAAGGCAGAGTCCAGTCGTATCCGTAATTCGGAATCCCCATAAAGATCTTTGAGGCGGGTATTTCGGTCAGAGCATATTCGATCACCTGACGCACCTGAGGCTTGGGCGCGACGGCAAGCGGCGGACCGTAGGTGTATCCCCATTCGTATGTCATGAGCAGGACGTAATCGGACGCTGCACCTATTTTCCCGTAGTCGTGACCTTCGTAGAGCAATCCGCTCTGCGATGCTGAGGTTTTCGGTGCAAGCGAGGTAAAGATAACATATCCTTCCGGCAAAAGGTTCTGAAGTTCATTTATAAGGGCGACATACCCGTCGGCATACTGCGACGGGATATATTCGAAATCAAGATCAACACCGCCGTAGCCGTTTTCGACCGCCGTTTCGGCAAGGGATGATGCAACGGACGAAGTAAGCGCGGGAGAAGAAAGGAGACTTTCGACAAGCTCCGAAGAAAATGTTCCGTTTTCCGTTATCGAGGTAAGCGTAAGCAGCGGAACCGTGCCGTATTCCTTTGCTATCGATATGATCTCTTCGTCTCCGCCTTCGGGCGGGAGAAGCGATCCGTCTTCTCTGAACCCGTGCGAGAACACCGACAGATACGTCAGATAGGGCAGAGTTTTTCTGAGCACATCGCGGTTTACATATGTATACACATATCCGTTTGTGTATACATCGCCGAGCGGCGGAGCTTCATAACGGATGTTCAGCGTCTGCCCCGGATATACCGTTGATTTTCCGCCGAGCGTCGGATTGTTCCGCCAAAGCTCATTTAGTGATACTCCCGTTCTTCGTGATACGGCGTCAAGCGTGTCGCCGCCGCGCACCGTATATGTTTCCGTCGGATAGAGAATCACGATAGACTGACCGACGGTCAGCCGCGACGGATTCGAAAGCTCGTTGTCGGTAACTATTCTTGACGCGGGAACGCCGAATTTCCTTGCTATCGAATAAACACTGTCTCCGCTTTCCACAGTGTATACAGTCATAAATGCACCTCGCTTCGCACAAATTGTTTTAATAAATTATATGTCTGCAGCGGCATTTTTGTGACGTGGCAGAGAAAAAACACATCCCGATTTGAGATATTTCAAAAAAGCTGAGGTAATTTTTGCGAAACACCTTGATTTTGCGCGGCGAATGGATTAGAATTAAGTAAATCCCTTATTTTGAAAGGAATCAAATAAGATGAATAAAGAAAAAGTATACCTTTTTGACGGTACCGATCTTTCCGGATGGAAGTCCCGCTGGTCGGGCAACACCCCCGACTGGAAGGTTGAGGACGGAATTGCGACCGTAGGTCACGAGGATATCGTTTCTGATTATCAGTTCTCCGACGCTCACATTCACGTCGAGTTCAGAATCCCCGATATGCCCGACTGCACCGGTCAGGCAAAGGGCAACAGCGGCGTTTATGTTCACGGCTGCTACGAGATCCAGGTTCTCGATTCCTACGGCATCGAAAATCCGCACAACGACGATTGCTCCGGTATCTACAGCATTCAGGCTCCGCTTTGCAATGCATGCCTTCCCGCCGAGGAGTGGCAGACCTACGACATTATCTTCAGAGCTCCCCGCTTTAATCAGTACGGCGAGATAGCTGAGGACGGACGCATTACGCTTCTTCAGAACGGAATCGTTGTACATAACAACTTCATTCTTCCGAGCGTTACTCCCGGCGGAATCACCGAAAACCGCCGTGT
>OLOA01002786.1_pt1 | contig 15217 bp, 13 predicted proteins | sample 1672201 | NCBI WGS metagenome assembly OLOA01 (sample SAMEA3136658, study PRJEB25190) | human gut metagenome
ACTGAAAAAAAGGCTGCCAAAAAGACTGCCCGCTGGCAGCAGATTGCAGAGAGTGCGGCAAAACAGTCCAAACGAATGCTGATTCCGAAAATTCATGAGGTAATGAGTTTTCAGGATGCATTAAAGCTGGCAGAAGAACTGGATATCCGTCTGATCCCCTATGAGCTGGCCAAAGGAATGAAGGAAACAAAGAAAATCCTGAATCAGATCCGTCCCGGACAGTCTGTGGGAATTTTTATTGGGCCGGAAGGTGGATTTGAGGAAAATGAAGTAAGCCAGGCTCTGGAAAAAGGTGCACAGGCAATTACTCTGGGAAGGAGAATCCTTCGTACAGAAACTGCAGGACTGGCAATTCTGTCTGTATTAATGTTTCAGCTGGAAAATGACTAATGACAGCCAAATAGTGGAGAGATAATAAGAAATGGAAGTATATTTTGACAATTCAGCCACTACCTGCTGCTATGAAGCAGTGAAGGATATTGTGGTGAAAACAATGATGGAGGACTTCGGGAATCCGTCGGCTATGCATCAGAAAGGCGTAGATGCAGAGCAGTATGTAAAGAAATCAGCCCGGACACTGGCACAGCTTTTGAAGGTGGAGGAAAAGGAAATACTTTTTACCTCCGGGGGAACAGAGTCCAATAACCTGGCACTGATCGGAGGTGCCATGGCAAATAAACGCAGCGGAAACCATATTATTACAACAGCAGTGGAGCATGCGGCGGTAAGCCAGCCGGTAGCTTTTCTGAAAGAGCAGGGCTTCGAGGTGACAGTACTTCCTGTGGATAAGGATGGTGTGGTAAAGCTGGAGGCTCTGGAGAAGGCATTAAGGCCGGATACGATCCTGGTTTCCATTATGATGGTAAATAATGAAGTGGGAGCCGTGATGCCTGTAGAAAAGATAGGGGCATTGATCCAGGAGAAAAGTCCGAAGGCTCTTTATCATGTAGATGGAATACAGGCTTTTGGAAAATACAGGATTTATCCTAAGAAATGGGGAATTCACCTGTTGTCTGTCAGTGGACATAAGATCCACGGACCCAAGGGTGTGGGATTTTTGTATATCAACAGCAGGGCAAAGGTGCAGCCTTTGATCCTGGGCGGTGGACAGCAGAATGGGATGCGTTCCGGAACAGATAATGTACCTGGTATTGCAGGCCTGGGAGTGGCGGCAGAGTTAAGCTACAGGGATCTGGAACAGAAGACGGAGCATCTGTATCAGTTGAAAGAAAGGCTTGCAGAGGGGCTTTCAGGGATGGAAGATGTGGTGATTAATGGAATGCCGTTGCGTGAGGGTGCCCCCCATATTATGAGTATCAGCTTTTTGGGAATCCGCAGTGAGGTACTTCTTCATACATTGGAGGACAGAGGAATTTATGTATCTGCAGGAAGTGCCTGCTCCAGTCATAAGAGGAAACCCAGCGCCACACTTTCTGCTATGGGAATGAGTAATGGACAGATCGAAAATACTGTGCGGTTCAGCTTTTCAGAGGAAAATACTTTTGAAGAGATTGATTATTGTCTGGAAGTTTTGAAGGAAGTACTTCCCATGCTGAAGCGCTATGCACGTCGATAAAAGGAAAAGGAGAAAAATATGATATTTCACGCATTTTTGATAAAATATGCAGAAATTGCTATTAAAGGCAAGAATAGATATATGTTTGAAGATGCCCTTGTTCATCAGATGAATATTGCTCTTTCAAAGATAGAAGGAGAATTTGAGGTAAAAAAGGAACAGGGAAGAATCTATGTATTTTGCCCGGAACAATATGATTATGAGGAGACTGTGGAAACTCTTCAGAGAGTGTTCGGTATTGTAGGAATCTGTCCGGTTGTGATCTATGAGGATCAGGGCTTTGAACAGATGGCAAAAGACGTTGTTTCTTATATGAAGGATTGCCATCCGGACTATAGCGGAACCTTTAAGGTATATACCCGCAGGGCCAGAAAATCTTACCCTGTTACTTCTATGGAAGTAAGTGCGGAAATAGGTGGATGTATTCTGGATGAATTTCCAGATGCCAGTGTGGATGTACATAATCCGGAGCTGACCATTTCTGTGGAAATCCGTGATAAGATCTATGTATATTCCCAGACTATCAAAGGTGCTGGCGGTATGCCTATCGGAACCAATGGAAGAGCAATGCTGCTTCTTTCCGGCGGTATTGACAGCCCGGTAGCCGGCCATATGATCGCGAAGCGTGGAGTAAAGATTGATGCAGTATATTTTCATGCACCGCCTTATACCAGTGAGAGAGCAAAACAGAAGGTAGTTGATCTGGCAAAGCAGGTGGCAAAGTTCAGTGGACCTATCCGTCTCCATGTGGTGAATTTCACAGATATTCAGCTGTATATTTATGATCAGTGTCCTCATGATGAGCTGACCATCATTATGCGCCGCTATATGATGCGTATAGCAGAGCATTTTGCAAAAGAGAGAAAATGTCTGGGACTGATCACAGGAGAGAGTATCGGACAGGTGGCAAGCCAGACACTGCAGAGTCTTGCAGCTACCAATGAGGTATGTACACTTCCGGTTTACCGTCCGGTGATCGGATTTGATAAGCAGGAAATCGTGGAACGATCCTGGGAGATCGGCACTTATGAGACATCTATTCAGCCATTTGAAGACTGCTGTACGATTTTTGTTGCCAAGCATCCGGTGACCAAACCCAATCTGAATGTGATCCATCGCTCAGAAACAAAACTGGCAGAGAAGATTGATGAATTGATGAAAACAGCTTTGGATACTGTGGAGATCATAGAGGTTGAATAGGATATGATCCTGTTCAACCCAAACAAAAAGAGGAACTGATAATCAGTTCCTCAGCAGCTGCTAAAATAAATATAACGGAATTATTCAGTAACGTATTTGCTGACAATTGCCATAACGGTATCAAGAGCAGCTCCATCAGCATGGATGTTTAAGTCGATTGGTTTGGATAAATCAAGACTGAAAATACCCATAATAGATTTTGCGTCGATTACATATCTTCCGGATACTAAATCGAAATCGCAGTCGAATTTGCTGATTTCATTAACGAATGCTTTCACTTTATCAATAGAGTTCAGTGAGATTTTTACTGTTTTCATTATGAGAACCTCCCTTTAGAATATTATTGCTGATTGATTTATATCAGCTTACAGTTCTCATCTTAACGTTCAACCGGAGAAAAGTCAAGGTGAAAAGGGATAAAATTTCCAGAAAGATTTAGTGAATATGTATAAATTTAAAAAAAATTCAGGAGGAGATAATGAAGAAAAAAGCCGCACTTCACAATTTAGGCTGTAAAGTTAATGCCTATGAAGTAGAAGCCATGCAGCAGCTTCTGGAGAAGGCCGGTTACGAGATTGTGCCTTTTGAACCGGGAGCAGATGTATATCTGATCAATACATGTACGGTGACGAATATTGCAGACAGAAAATCCAGGCAGATGCTGCATAAAGCAAAAAAAATGAATCCGGATGCCATTGTGGTGGCAACAGGGTGCTATGTGCAGACAGATGAGGGAAAACTGGATAAAGACGAAGCTGTGGATCTGATTCTTGGCAATAATCAGAAAAAACAGATTGTAGAGGTGCTGGAGGAATATGAGCGCCAGCACAAAAAACAGAAGCATGTGATCAAAATTAACCAGACAAAGGAATATGAAGAGTTGGAGATCAGTCATACAGCAGAGCATGTGCGTGCCTATATCAAAGTACAGGATGGATGCAATCAGTTCTGTACTTACTGTATCATTCCCTATGCCAGAGGCAGGGTGCGCAGCCGTAAGATTTCCCAGGTCATAGAGGAAGTTCAGACGCTGGCTGCAAGAGGGTACAAAGAGGTAGTCCTTACAGGAATCCATCTGTCTTCTTATGGTTTGGATTTTCCGGAAGAAGAACGAGAAACACTGCTTTCGCTGATTAAGGCTGTTCATAAGGTTCAGGGAATACAGAGAATCAGGCTGGGCTCACTGGAACCAAGGATCATCACAGAGGAGTTCGCCAGAACAATTTCTGCTTTGCCGAAAATGTGTCCGCATTTTCACCTGTCCCTTCAGAGTGGATGTGATGCTACACTGGAGAGAATGAACCGGAGATATACAAGCACAGAATATGCAGAAAAATGTACATTGCTCAGAAAGTATTTTGATAATCCTGCACTGACTACAGATGTGATCGTAGGCTTCCCTATGGAAACAGAAGAAGAATTCAGGATGTCCCGTGATTTTGTGGACAGTATCCATTTTTATGAGACCCATATTTTTAAATATTCCAGACGGCATGGAACAAAGGCAGCTGCAATGGATGGTCAGCTGACAGAGTCTCAAAAGGCAATCAGAAGTGATGAGATGCTGGCACTGAATGAAAAACATTCCAGAGAATATGAGGAAGCCATGCTGGGCAGAGAACTGGAGATCCTGCTGGAAGAGGAAATAGAGATGAACGGTGAGCAGTGGTATCTGGGGCACAGCAAAGAGTATATAAAAGCTGTATTAAAGAAGCAGCCGCAGTATGGAATCAATGATATTGTCCGGGTAACAGCAGATGGCTTCCTGGAAAATCATATTGTCACAGTCCATACATCCTGAGCGATCCTGCAAGGATAAATTTAGAGTTGATAAATACTGTGAATTATATTAAAATAGTATAGATATAAAAAGTAGAACGGATAGTTTTGCAATTATTAAAAAAATAAGGACGTGAGAGAAATGGCAGAGAATAATCTGGGAAATACCCAATATTTCAGAACAAGACCGGATCAGGAGATTCAGGTAAAAGAGGTCCTGGACCTTGTGTACAATGCAATGGAGGAAAAAGGATATAATCCGGTGAATCAGATCGTAGGATATATTATGTCCGGAGATCCTACTTATATTACCAGTCATAAAGGTGCCAGAAGCATGATCATGAAAGTGGAACGTGATGAGCTGGTAGAGGAACTTCTGACAGAGTATATTAAAAACAAATCCTGGGAACGCTGATATGAGAATCCTTGGATTAGATTATGGCTCCAAAACAGTAGGGGTAGCGGTGAGTGATCCACTGGGGCTGACTGCACAGAGCGTGGAGACCATATGGCGTAAACAGGAGAATAAGCTGCGTCAGACTCTTGCTCGTATTGAAGAACTGGCAGCGGAGTACCAGGCAGAGAAAATTGTACTTGGACTTCCCAAGAATATGAATAATACTATTGGAGAGCGGGCTGAGAAAACGCTGGAGTTCAGGGAGATGCTGGAGAGACGGACAGGCCTGCCGGTTGTGATGTGGGATGAGAGACTGACCACAGTAGAGGCACATCGGACGATGATGGAGAGCGGCGTGCGAAGAGAGGACCGTAAGAAGTATGTGGACAAACTTGCAGCTGTCTATATTCTTCAGGGTTATTTAGATCATGAAGGAATGAAAAGGGAAAGGACGCAGCCAGAGTGATTTGAAGCAGGGCTGCAACAGGTTTATTATGGAGAAAATTACATTTACACTGGCGGACGATCAGATAGTTGAGTTTTATGTACTGGAACAGACAGTACTTGGCGGCATCAGCTATATTCTGGTAACGGATTCTGAGGACGATGAGGCAGAAGCACTGATCCTGAAAGATCTGTCAAAGCCAGGTGATGATGAAGCGTTATATGAGATCGTGGATGACGATGATGAATTAGAGGCAGTTTCAAAAATCTTCCAGGAAATGCTGGATGATATTGAATTTGAATAAAGAGCCTGAACGGAAAAGAAACAGGAGGTAAAAATTTTTGAAAAATATTAACAATTCGAAATTGAGGATCATTCCTCTGGGCGGTCTGGAACAGATCGGCATGAACATTACTGCCTTCGAATTCGAAGACAGTATTGTTGTGGTTGACTGTGGGCTGTCCTTTCCTGAGGACGATATGCTGGGGATCGACCTTGTGATACCGGATATCACATACCTGAAAAACAATGCACATAAAGTAAAAGGTTTTGTCATTACGCATGGTCATGAGGATCATATCGGAGCATTGCCATATGTATTAAAAGAACTGAATGTTCCGGTCTATGCGACAAGACTTACGATCGCACTGATCGAGCATAAGCTCAAAGAGCATAATCTTCTGAAGTCCGTAAAGAGAAAAGTCGTAAAACACGGACAGTCGATCAATCTTGGAAAATTCCGCATTGAGTTTATCAAGACAAACCACAGTATTGCAGATGCTTCTGCACTTGCAATTTATTCACCGGCAGGTATCGTGGTGCACACCGGTGACTTTAAAGTGGATTACACTCCGGTATTCGGAGATGCGATCGATCTGCAGCGTTTTGGAGAAATCGGCAAAAAGGGTGTGCTGGCACTGATGTGCGATAGTACTAATGCAGAGCGAAAAGGATTTACGATGTCCGAGCGTACCGTTGGTAAGACGTTTGATAATATTTTCGCAGAGCATAAAAATACAAGGATCATCATTGCAACGTTTGCATCCAATGTGGACCGTGTACAGCAGATCATCAATTCTGCCTATAAATATGGACGCAAATGTGTGGTAGAGGGTCGCAGTATGGTCAATGTTATCAGCACAGCGGCAGAGCTTGGCTATCTGAACGTGCCGGAGAATACCCTGATCGAGTTGGATCAGATGAAGAATTATCCGGATGAGCAAATGGTGCTGATCACAACCGGAAGCCAGGGCGAGTCCATGGCGGCACTTTCCCGTATGGCATCCAACATGCATCGTAAAGTGCAGATCAAGCCGGGCGATACCGTTATTTTCAGCTCCAACCCGATTCCGGGAAATGAAAAAGCAGTTTCCCGAGTGATCAATGAGCTTTCGATGAAAGGGGCGGATGTTATTTTCCAGGATGCCCACGTATCCGGCCATGCATGTCAGGAAGAGATCAAGCTGATCTATTCTCTGGTTCATCCGAAATATGCGATTCCGGTGCATGGTGAATACCGTCATCTGAAAGCACAGGCACAGGTTGCGGAGAGTCTTGGTATTCCAAAGGACAATATTTTCCTGTTGTCCTCAGGAGATGTTCTGGAGTTAGATGAAGAAAAAGCACAGGTTGTAGACCGTGTACAGACCGGAGCGATTCTGGTAGACGGACTGGGTGTTGGTGATGTCGGAAATATCGTTCTTCGCGACAGACAGCATCTGGCGGAGGACGGTATTCTGATCGTGGTACTGACGCTTGAAAAATACAGCAATCAAGTTCTTGCAGGTCCGGATATTGTATCCAGAGGATTTGTATACGTCAGAGAATCCGAAGGACTGATGGATGAAGCAAAACATGTAGTAGAAGAAGCTATTGAGGACTGCATGGATCGAAGAGTGACCGACTGGGGACGTTTAAAGACAGCAATCCGTGACAGCTTAAGCGAGTTCCTCTGGAAGAGAACAAAGAGAAGCCCGATGATCCTGCCGATCATTATGGAAGTATGATGGGGCTGATAGAAAATGGATGAAATAAAGGAATATACGGTGCAGCTTTCGGCTGCACTTCGCGGAAGCGAAGCGTACAAAGCGTTTCGGGAAGTGAGCAGAAAAGTATCCGAAGAGCCGCAGCTTCGACAGAGGCTGGATGAGTTCCGCAAAAAGAGTTATCTGCTTCAGAATGGAAGCAATGCTTACGATCTGTTTGATGATGTGCAGAATCTGGAGCGGGAATACGAAGATATGCGGAAGAATCCGGTTATACAGGAGTATCTGGCAGCGGAGCTTCAGATATGCAGGATCATTCAGAGATGTGCGGATGAGATACTGACATCTGTGGATATGGAAATTGAAAATTTTGCAGATATCATAGAAACGGACTAGTACTGTTCCTTGCAGGATTAATGTACTGGTAAGACAGGAGAGGGTGCATGAAAGAGAACAGTGCAAAATCAATTGCAGTCGGCATTGCCGTGAAAATCGTATTGCTGGCAGTTCTTGTGCTTGTTCTGATTTTTACCGGCAGACGGGCCTACACATTCGGATATCAGATATTTGCACAGGAAGCGATGAGTGAGGCTCCCGGAAAAAAGGTAGCAGTTACGATCACCAAAGATATGTCCTTTGGTGAAATCGCAAAGCTTCTGGAAGAGAAGAAACTGATCAAAGATAAGAATGTTTTTCGCATTCAATATATGCTTTCTGAATATAAAGGAGAAATTGAGCCCGGAAGCTATGTACTGAACACCTCACAGACAGCAGAAGAGATGCTGAGAGTACTGAGCCGGGCGGATGAAAAAGAGACTGAGACGGAGTAACGATATGATAGTAGATGAAAGAATGACAGCTTTTATCAACTCCCTGGATACGGGAAATACCCCGTTCCTGACGGAGCTTGAGGTAAAAGCACTGGAAGATCATGTGCCGATCATACGAAGAGAAATGCAGAGCTTTCTCAAGGTGCTGCTGCAGATGCAGCGTCCGGTCAATATATTGGAAGTAGGGACAGCAGTTGGATTTTCCACACTGCTGTTCTGTGAATATGCACCAAAAGAAGCCAAAATCACAACAATTGAAAAGTATGAAAAACGCATTCCGATCGCAAAAGAAAATTTCAGAAAAGCAGGGAAGGAGTCACAGATCCGTTTTCTGGAAGGGGATGCCACAGAGATTCTTGCAGAACTTGAGGGTTCTTATGATTTTATCTTTATGGACGCTGCAAAAGGGCAGTATATTCATTTTCTGCCGGATGTGATGCGTCTGCTGAAAGTCGGCGGCATCCTGATCTCGGATAATGTGCTGCAAGATGGTGACATTATCGAGTCCCATTATGCAGTAGAGCGAAGAAACAGGACAATATACAAACGGATGCGGGAGTATCTCTATGAACTGAAACACGATGAGCATCTGATGACCAGCATTGTGCCGATCGGGGATGGAGCAACACTCAGCGTGAAAATAAAGGAATAGATAAATGGGAGGAAGAACGATGAGGAAACCGGAATTGCTGGTGCCGGCAAGCAGCCTGGAAGTATTAAAGACGGCGGTCATCTTTGGAGCGGATGCCGTTTACATTGGCGGCGAAGCATTTGGACTGCGTGCAAAAGCCAAGAATTTTTCGATGGAAGATATGAAAGAGGGCATTGCCTTTGCCCATGAGCATGGCGTGAAAGTTTACGTGACAGCCAATATCCTGGCACACAACCGGGATCTGGAGGGCGTTGAGGAATATTTCAGAGAATTAAAAGAAGTGAAACCGGACGCACTGATCATTGCCGATCCGGGGGTGTTTGAGATCGCAAAACGTATCTGTCCGGAAATCGAACGCCATATCAGTACCCAGGCGAATAACACAAACTATGCTACCTATCATTTCTGGCATACACTGGGAGCGAAGCGAGTGGTTTCTGCAAGGGAGCTTTCCATGCAGGAAATCAAAGAGATCCGTGCAAACATTCCGGAGGATCTGGAGATTGAGACCTTTGTGCATGGAGCTATGTGCATTTCTTATTCCGGAAGATGTCTGCTCAGCAGTTATTTTACAGGCAGAGATGCCAACCAGGGAGCCTGCACGCATCCGTGTCGCTGGAAATATGCAGTTGTAGAAGAGAAACGGCCGGGTGAGTATCTTCCGGTTTATGAAAATGAAAGAGGCACCTATATTTTTAATTCCAAGGATCTTTGCATGATCGAACATATCCCGGATCTGCTTGATGCGGGGATTGACAGCTTTAAGATCGAAGGCAGAATGAAAACGGCCCTCTATGTGGCAACGGTTGCGAGAACGTACCGCAAAGCGGTCGATGATTATCTGGAAGATCCAAAACTTTATGAAGAGCATATGCCGTGGTACCGCACACAGATTGCAAGCTGTACCTATCGCCAGTTCACGACCGGTTTCTTTTATGGAAGACCGGATGAGAACACGCAGATATACGATAACAATACTTACGTAAAAGGATATACCTATCTTGGTATCGTTGGGGAAGTCGATGCAGAAGGTCGCTGTCGCATTGAGCAGAGAAATAAATTCAGTGTCGGTGAACAGATTGAGATCATGAAACCGGACGGTCAGAATGTAGAGGTTACAGTAAAGAGGATCCTCAATGAGGACGGTGAAGAACAGGAAAGTGCACCGCATTCCAAACAGATCCTGCATGTGGAGCTGGAAGGCGGAAGAGCGGAAGCATATGATATTTTAAGAAGAAAAGAATAAGATGAGCCAAAAAGCTTTAGATGAGAAAACAATTAAATGAAAGAAAATAGTCCTTTATAAACCAAAAGATGCGAATCCGCAATGGACTCGCATCTTTTTTGTGTGTGATGATCAAACTTTCTTATTTCAGTTTCAGTTTTTTGCTCATGCCACTCTTGGTCAGCTTCTTCTGGAAAGCAGCCGCTTTTTTCTTATTGTTCCGGATGCTCTTTGGAACACTTACGGTCACTTTGGAAGCCGTCTTTTTGAAGGCTTTGGATTTAATCGTTTTTACAGAAGTTCCCTTGAAAGTTACTTTTTTAAGTTTCTGGCATCCGTAGAAGCTGTTTTTGCCAATGGACGTAACATTCTTTCCGATAATGACAGATTTCAAATTTTTGTAGTTTTTAAATGCATTTGCCTGGATCTGAGTTACCGTAAAGGTGGTTTTGCCTGCAGCATCTTTTACAGTGTTTGGAACCGTTACTTTTGTTACTTTACCCGGTTTTCTGTCTGTTCCCTTGACAACGGCTACCGTCTTTTTGGAAACATTCAGGACTTTGTACTGGATGTTTTTAACCTTAAAGGTGTCACCTTTTTTGAGAGCTGGAGTGGAAGGTGTCTGCGGTTTGTCCGTAGAAGGTGTTTCCGGTTTGGCAGCGGGCGTTTGACTTTCATTCTTATCATTGGAAGAAGTTTCCGGTGCTTCTGTTTCTGGCCTTTCCGTCAGTGGCGGATGCGTAACCGGAGTCTCGGTCTCCGTAGCCGGGGTTTCGGTTTCGGTCTCAGTTTCGGTGGCCGGAGTTTCGGTCTCAGTTTCAGTAGCTGGAGTTTCGGTCTCAGTCTCACCGCTGCCATTTTCGGTCAAGGTGATCGTGTAAGTTTTTGTCTCAGAACCGTCTTCTGATACGGAAATCAGAGTAAACTGTTTGTCGCTTACCGGTATGACGCTTACCGCTGCGTTCACATCGTTGGAAATCTTCAGAAGATTGCTGTCAAAGGAATCTCCTGTGATCTTGTAACTGGTATTCTGATTGAACGTAATGCTTTTTGTTCCGTAAGTAATACCTTTTAAGGATGCAGATCTGTTTCTTGTATAAGAAATGCTGCTGCTCATAACTTCTACTTCCGTCAGACCAATAAATTTGCCGGTATCATGTCCGAGGATAATACGAACGGCGATCGGATTGATGGTACTTTTCAGTTTGAAGCTGTAACCGTTGGAGATTTTATCAGTAGCAGAACCGGTTGTCACATCCGGGATTTTTACAGCCTCTTCATGGTCGATCTCCACGAAATCGGATCCGTCCAGGGAATATTCAAATTTGACGCTGGTTGGTTCCTGGGAAGTGGAAACATTCTCGGTATAGTAGTAGAGATTGATTTGATCTACCAGGTGAGCAGTAGCCCATGTCAGGGTAATCACCGGAGAATCTGTATCGTTTCTTGTATTCCAGTTGGTCCAACGCAGAGAACTGGAACTTCCGCCTCCGTTTGTATCGCTGCGGATACCGTCTACGATCGCCAGAAGGTTGTCTGATGCACTCTTACAGCTTTGTGTCAGATCCAGATAATCCGGAGCGATATTGACACTCTCGCCGTAAACCGGGGAAGCAACACGGATGCTCGCAGTTACTGGATAAGTCTCTCCGAGAGCGGTTACACTGCCATTTATGGTCACAAGGCCGCCAACCTTGGAAAAGCTTGTATTTGTCAGTTTTGAAGTATCCCAGGTTACCGGAAATTCTTCAAATGCAGAACCGTCTTTGCTGTAGGTCATGGAAACCGTTGGCAGGGTTGGCATGGTATCCGGTGCTGTAATACCGGAATAATTCTGGGCAGTGACAATCTGGCTGTATACGTGGATCGTCATTGTTACCGGGATTTTTTCTTCTCCGTTTTTGATAGAACCAGTCACCTGGAAGATGGCTTTGCTCTTTTTCAGGGCATCTTTGTCATAATCATTCCAGGTTACTGGAAGATTTTTCGTTGTTCCATTTGCAAAAGTAGCCTCTACACTTTGCGGAAGCGGGATACTGGAAGAACCGCTGAGAATATAGCAGTGTTTTGACATGCGGTAGCTGCTTATCGCATCGGAAGAAGTATTTGCAGCAGCTTTTGTCTGGATGCGGATACTCTGGGCAGTCATGCCGCCAGATGTAATATTCAGTTTGATATCACCGGCATCTTTGGTGGATTTTATGATCACCAGTGCTTTTCCGGCGTAAGCATTGATCCTGGCAGATGTGCTGTCTGGAAGAACGCTTGCCTGCTGGAATTTATCCGTGGTTGCCTGGTCTCCGTTGTCCACGCCGGCAATGCTGCCGTTGCCTTCCAGAGTAAAGTTGATGGTATTGGTTGCTTTGGTGTTCAGGTTTCCGTTTGCATCAGTCACATCAACGGTGACATAAGCAAGGCTGCTGCCATCGGCGACAAGTTCTGTTTTGTCAGCACTGACTTTCAGTTTTGTTGCTCCATCCGGAGTAGAAACAGAAGCATTGCCTTCAAACTCTGTGATTTCTTCGCCGTTTTCATCGAAGGCTTTTGCAGAAATCGTACCTTTTTCAAATGCAACATTGAATACGGCGTAGGTGGCATCGGAACCGTTTCCATTGGAAGCTGTACAAACGCTGCTGTTGTTGCTTACAGAAGAGTAAGTGTAGTAAGTATGACCGGCAGCAGAAGTGTGTGCCTGCCTAGTAGTGGTACCGATCAGAGTACCGTTGCGGTAAAGTTCTACCTTCGGTGCATTGCTGTATACCCATACCGGTGTTTTGCCGCCTGAGGTAAGCATATTGTTGCTGTCCCATGCAGTGACAAGGTGAAGCGTGTTTTCTTCTTTATTCCATTGGCTGCGGTAGAGATAATAGGAATCTTTCGGAAAACCGCTGGTTTCTACAATACCAAAATAGCTGCTGTTTGGAATAGCACCGCTGTAGCTGACAGAACCGCTTCCGGTGCCGTTCCATGGAGTCGGTTCACCGATGTAATCAAAACCGGTCCATACAAATTCACCGGCAACACTGTCGGACTGATAGGTATTGTAAATGGATTCATGTGCTGTGATTCCCCATCCAACAGCAGAAGTATCATAGCTGGTCAGATGGAATTTACCGTCGGCATTGGCACGGGTTGCCTGTGTACTGTAAATACCGCGGCTGTTGACATGGGAAGATGTTTCACTGGCGAGGATCACACCGCCGTACTGTGAAGCAAGGCTCTGCAGCTGGCTGCTGGTGTTTGCATAGTTGAAGCCGACTACACCGCCGTTTTTCAGGATCGTATTTAAAACGGCAACCAGTCTGGAATCACCGCCACGGTTGTTGTCACCGCTGGTGGTCGGTCTTGTAGCGTCTTCCTCTTTGATCCAGTTGATCATATTCTGGGCGATGCCTGCGTAGGAGCCGACATTGTTCCAGTAGGTACCTTCCTGTACCTCATTGCACAAAGACCAGAGGATGATGGAAGGATCGTTGCGGTCACGGCGAACGACGGATCTTGCTGCAAATTCTGCCCAGGTCATGTCACTGCTGCTGCCAAGCAAGCTGTCATCGCCAAGTGTTTTGGTAAAATAGGAGCTGAAATCATAGCTGTTTCCGTTTTTCGGATCTACCCATCCATCGAACAGTTCTTCGATCACAAGAAGTCCGAGTTTGTTGCAGATTTCAATAAAATCTTTGTCACCCGGGTTGTGTGTGATACGGATTGCATTGGCTCCCATATCTTTCATGATCTTAAGCTGGCGATACATGGCATCATAGTAAGCGGCAGAGCCTAAGGCACCCTGATCGTGATGCATGCAGACACCATTTAATTTTACATTTTTTCCATTGAGAGAAAATCCGCTGCCGCTTGTAAATTTATACCAGCGGAATCCAAAGGTTGTATCATAAGTATCAGTTACTTTTCCATCGGAAACAAGTTCTGTGCGGACATAGTAAAGGGTCGGATCGTCCACAGACCAGAGAGATGGGTTTGCAACTAGGGCAGAGAGTTCTGCTTCCGAAGTGGAATTTGCGGCCACGCTTACGGTTTTCTGGACAGTATCCGAAACTTTCTGATCGTTGGAATCATAAACCGTTGTGCGGACGGTAACATTTGCAGAAGCATTTTTGTCATTGACCACTTCTACTTTTGTGTTGACGGTTCCCTTTCCGCTCTCGATATCCGGTGTAGTGACAGTCGTTCCGTCTACGGCAACGTGTATCGGATCGGTAACGATCAGATTGACATCACGGTAAATACCGCTGCCGGAATACCAACGGCTGGACGGTGTAGTATGTACGACTTTGACTGCAACGACATTCTGTGTACTGCCGTCACAGGTGACGTAATCACTGATATCAAGGGAAAACGGCGTATAACCGTAGTGATGTTCCCCGATCTGTTTTCCGTTCACATAGACATAGGCATTGTTGTAAACACCGTCAAAATTGAGAACGAGTGATTTGCCGGAAAGATTGGAAGGGAGTGTGAAAGATTTGCGGTACCAGCCGGTGCCGCCCGGTAAAAATCCACTTTCTGCTTCACCGGATGTTGTAAAATTCTGGCTGATGCTGAAATCGTGCGGCAGATCAACAGACTGCCAGTCAGCATCATTGAAATCTGGATTCTGTGCAGAGGTGGAATTTCCAAGAAAGAATTTCCATCCGGAATTGAAGAGGTTGGTGCGTTCCGTAACGATCTGGCTTACGGAAATGTCTTCTGCCTCCCCAAACGTGGCAGAAGAGGCGGCAGCGTTTGTCATGCTTCTCGGAATTGACGGAATACAAAGAGAAGCGGCTAATGTGACTGTCAGCAGTTTTTTGATGTTCTTTTTCATGTGTTCCTCCTTCTTAAAAATAAAATGGTTTAAAAATACCATGATATTATCTTAGCAGTTTTTGAACAAAATGACCAGAAAAATGTGTGGAAATCCATAAAAAATATGCGAAACCTGAAAATACAGGTTTCGCATACAGGATTGTTTTGATAAATCTGACCATTTTCTGCCAAAGCAGAAAAGATACTGGTCATTTGAGCTTCGGTTTTTTGCTCATGCCACTCTTGGTCAGCTTCTTCTGGAAAGCAGCAGCTTTTTTCTTATTGTTCCGGATGCTCTTTGGAACACTTACGGTCACTTTGGAAG
>OLOA01002787.1_pt1 | contig 15211 bp, 12 predicted proteins | sample 1672201 | NCBI WGS metagenome assembly OLOA01 (sample SAMEA3136658, study PRJEB25190) | human gut metagenome
CCAATACGGTCAGTGCCCGACTGTCACGCTTGCAGGCGGTTCGCTTTAAGCAGAGCATTTTGCGGCAATGGCTGCATCTTAGCACCGTTCAGGCGTTATTAGCCTCAAGCGCCGCTGATGACCAGCAGAATAATGATCTGGTCCTGATGCCGGTTATCCCAGAACGGCAAGCACTCAGCAGCATGCGGGCATTCGTCAGCTGGTTGCCGGAAACATCACCGAAACTGCAACCAATCCCAGTTAGCAACCGCTGGTACTACATGCGCAACATGGTCCTAGGTCATCTGACACTACTGGTGTTGCCGGCTGTGCTCGCAAGTGTGTTTTGGTTGCACGTCAGTTGGTGGCTGTGGCTGGTACTGGCTGGCTTGATTTGGTTAGTCGTCATGGCGTTGCAAGGTCAATATGCGGCAACCACAGCCGCCATTGCTATTGCGCCACCTAAGCAACTTATCATTCAAGTCGGTGAAATGTGGACAAGGCAACGTTATTTTGTCCGTAAAAAAGACATTCAAGCCATGACGATCAAACAATCTATCTGGATGAAGGCGCGTGGCGTTGCCCATTTAGAGGTGCATATTCGCAAAGGCAACAGCGATCAGACAGTCAACTCCCGCTATATGGCTGTTGATTTGGCCAAGCAGATTATGACTTGGTATCAGCCATTACCATCAGTGCCGCAAGAAGGAGACAATCATGCTGCTTAATCGTATCCAGTACACCCCACCAAAATCAAAAACCGCGTATCCATTCAACTTGCCTTGGCAAGCTTCCTTTCGTGACCTGACATTGTCGCAACCCGTCACGATTTTGACAGGCGACAATGGTAGTGGCAAGTCTACTTTGCTGAATGCTATTGCTGCTAATTACAATGCAATCCTCATGAGCGGGGCTTCCCTTGATGAGGACCCGGAATATCAAAATAGCCGTGCCTTAGCCCGTTGTCTCAAGTTGACTTGGCAATATCGGACGAAGGCAGGCTTTTTCTTTCGGGCAGACGATTTTATCTCATTCATTCGCGCAACCCGTGGCCGGATCAAATACGCGCAGACACAGCTTGAGCAACTGGCACCCGATAGTTTGGAACGCTTGCCTTATCTCAATACACTCAGTGCCATTCACCATCTTTATCAAGTTGATCTCGACAAGCTTTCCCATGGTCAGGCGTTCCTTGCTTTATTTCGTGCTCGACTGCGTCCAAATGCACTTTACCTGCTAGATGAACCAGAATCACCGCTCACGCCGGAAAATCAGCTCAGTCTATTAGCCTTATTACATGATGCGGTAGAAAATGGCTCGCAGTTTATCATTAGTACACATTCGCCGATTCTCATGGCCTATCCGAATGCGCAACTACTGGCGTTGGGTGACACACTAGCACCCACTCAGTATGATCAAATCGAACATGTCGCTTTTCTACGTCACTTTTTAGATGATCCGCAACGATTTATTTATCACCTGTTAAACGACTGACCCGTTGCAATCACGCACCTAGCTGTTCTAAGGTGGGGGCGAGCGATCTCCAGCGCGGGTAACTACGCTGGAGATCGCGTTAATGAGGAGGAATAATATGCTGACTTCATCTTGGATCAAACAATTACCGCTGACCGCCATCACGCAAGTCACCCCGGTTGGTGGCGGTGACGTCAATCAGGCATACCGGATCGATACGGCGACAAAGCCTTACTTTTTGCTGGTTCAACCGGGTTATCCTGCTGACTTTTATGCTGGCGAAATAGCTGGCTTAAAAGCATTTGACGAGGCACAAATCTTAGCACCGCGTGTCATTGCTAATGGTCAAATTGAAGGCGATGGTTTTCTGCTACTCAGTTTCCTTACCAGCGGCAATGGGTCGCAACGCGATTTAGGGCGATTAGTCGCGCATTTGCATCAACATCATGAACCAAACGGCCGATTCGGCTTTGACTACCCTTATGCGGGCACCAGCGTCTCATTTACCAACACCTGGACCGATTCATGGGCAGCTCTATTCATTCACCAACGCTTGGACAAACTCGCCGCACACCTGCTTAAAAAGGGGCTGTGGCAAGCCGACGACGAAGCGACCTTCCAACAGGTGCGCACCATCATCAGCAAAACACTGGCCCATCATCACAGCGATGCTTCCCTGCTGCACGGTGACTTATGGGGTGGCAACTACATGTTTACTGCCGATGGTCAGCCAGCTCTGATTGATCCTGCAGCAGTATATGGTGATCGCGAACTCGATATCGGGGTAACGACAGTTTTTGGCGGATTCACCCAAGACTTTTACACTGGCTATCAAGAAGTCTACCCACTTGATGCTGGTTATCACTTCCGCCTTGACTTTTACCGGCTGTATTATCTGATGGTTCATCTTGATAAGTTCGGCATGGGTCACGCTGGCAGTGTGGCAGCAGTGATGAATCAAATTCTCGATCATGGCTTAGCTGAATAAATCGCTTCGCTATGTATTTTCGAAACGAAAACTATTTCCCAGGAAATTAAAACAGCAAAACGGCCAACCCACTAGTTGATGGATTGGCCGTTTTGCTATCTTCTAAAAATCAATATTTAAGCGTTCAGCACCTTGTTCAGGAAGCTCTTGGTCCGTTCTTCCTTTGGATGCTCGAAAATGTCTTCAGGCGTGCCTTGTTCAAGAATAGTGCCATTGTCAAAGAAGACAACCCGATCAGCCACTTCTTTGGCGAAGCCCATTTCATGAGTCACGATGACCATCGTCATGCCTTGCTTGGCCAGCCGCCGCATAACACCTAGCACATCGCCGACCATTTCTGGATCCAACGCACTGGTCGGTTCATCAAACAGCATGATATCAGGATGCATCGCCAACGCCCGCGCAATCGCCACACGTTGCTGTTGCCCACCAGAAAGCTGAGCTGGCATCGCATCTGCCTTGTCCGTCAAACCAACAACTTCCAACATGGCTTTTGCCTGCTTGATGGCTTCCTCCTTGCTGGCGATTCCCAGCTCGGTTGGCGCCAAGGTCACATTACCCATCACCGACATGTTCGGGAACAGATTAAAATGCTGGAACACCATCCCGATTTTTTCACGAACTTTGTTGATGTTGGTGCCTTTATGGGCAATATCTTCACCATCAATCAAGATCTCACCGCTTGTGACGGTTTCAAGACCGTTGATCATGCGCAGGACGGTACTTTTCCCCGCACCGGATGCCCCGATCATAACGACCACTTCATTGTTCGCCACATTCAGATTGACACCCTTGACCACATCATTGTCACCGTAACTCTTGTGCACATTTTTCATTTCAACGCGATAATCGCTCATGCCTTCACCTTCTTCTGAACCCAGTTACTCAGCCAGGTCAATAACGTAATAATAATCAAGTAAATCAAGGCGACCATCGTCCAGATCTTGAACCCTTCCATGTTGCGGGCAATGATGATCTTCCCGGTTTGGGTCAGTTCCAGCAAGCCGATGATCGACAGGATTGAGGTATCCTTCAATGTAATAATAAATTGGTTGATGAAACTTGGAATCATGATTTTGATTCCTTGCGGCAAAATAACCTTCCGCATCGCTTTACCAAATGGCAGACCTAGACTTCGCGCCGCTTCCATCTGGCCCGGATCAACCGCCTGAATACCGCCCTTGACGAAGGCCGCTGTGTACGCCCCTTCGTTCAAGGTCAAAGTTACGATCCCAGCAATGAATGCTGGTACTTTTGATCCAATCAGGCTTGGCACCCCGTTATAGATAAACAGAGCCAAAACCATCAGTGGAAGACCGCGGAAAATGTAAATGAAGGTCGTCGCGACCCCTTGTGCAAATTTATTTGGCAAGACGCCTAACAATCCAACAAGAATCCCAACCAAGGTAGCGAAGAAAATGGCGACAACTGTGAGAACCATTGTCTCTTCCAGGCCGCTCATTAAGGTGCCCCAGTTAGCCTTCAACAAACCGAAGAAAGAACGATCAGTTGTTTGCGCATTGCCAGCGGCAGTTTTTTGGGACTTTGCACTGCCGTTGCCAAGATAACGTTCAATGATCTTATCGTATTGGCCGTTTGCCCGAAGTTTCTTCAAGCCAGCGTTAAACTTCGTGATGAGCGCCCGATTATTCTTCGAAGCTGCGAAGCCGTATGAACCTTCACGGGCTGGCTTACCGATAATTTTCAAGGCCATGCCATTGTTGATCCCGTACTGCATCACCGGTTGATCTTCAAAACAAGCAGCTGAATTACCTGTGATGACGTCCTGATACATATTGTTCGAATCATCAAATGTCACCGTTGAAAAACCGTATTTGTTTTTAATACTGTTGGCATAATCCGCAGAATCAGTCCCGGTCTTAACCGCAACTCGCTTACCGCGCAAATCTTTTAGCGACTTGATAGTCCCTTTTTTTGCCACCGCCATGACCACGCCTGATTTGTAGTAAGGATCACTCATCAAAAACTTTTGTTGCCGCTCAGGTGTAATCGACATGCCAGCAATGACACCATCGATTTGCTTAGCTTCAAGTGCCTGAACCGCCGCATTGAATCCCAGCGGCTTGATCTCAACTTTAAAACCTTCCGTTTTGGCAATTGCCTTAATGAGATCAAGGTCAATACCGACGTACTTGTTATCCTGGTTCGCAAACTCAAACGGTGCAAAGGTCACATCCGTCCCGATTGTATATGTTTTTTGTGCCGCTGCCACTGACTTGCCGGGTAATAAAGCTCCCAGCATTAAAGGCAGGGCGATTAGCAGCCCTAGCAGCCATTTTCGTTTCAACCCTAACACCACGCTTTCTATGATATCCGATTGCAAACTCGTTTAGCTTGCAACAAATGCGCTTTCTGCCCACGATCAGGCTGACTTAAGCGACCTTAATTAAAAAAACTACTTTTTATGCTAGCGGAAAGCAACAGTCGCTGTCCAGTCCTGATGTTAGATTAATTGACATTTGTCACATTATTTTACGCCAACGGTCTAGGCCTCCATACGCCGTTGAACCCAATTACTGAGCCAAGTTAATAGCGTAATAATGATCAAGTAAATCAAAGCAACCATGGTCCAAATCTTAAAGCCTTCCATGTTGCGCGCAATGATAATTTTCCCAGTTTGGGTCAATTCAAGAATACCAATGATTGAGAGAATGGACGTATCTTTAAGGGTAATAATGAATTGGTTGATGAAGCTCGGAATCATAATTTTGATCCCTTGTGGCAAAATCACGCGCCGCATCGCTTTTCCAAAAGGCAATCCCAGACTGCGTGCGGCTTCCATTTGACCATCATCAACCGCCTGAATCCCACCTTTGACGAAGGCCGCGGTGTACGCACCTTCGTTTAAGGTCAAGGTGATGATCCCAGCCACGAATGCCGGAATTTTTGAACCGATTAGACTTGGCACGCCTGTGTAAATGAATAAGGCCAATACCAGCAGCGGCAATCCGCGGAAAATGTAGATAAATGTCGTGGCTACACCGCGAGCAAACTGATTTGGCAAAACGCCAAGCAAGCCCACAAGAATCCCGACAACGGTTGCGAAGAAGATCGCGACAATCGTCACAATCATGGTTTCTTTCAAGCCACCCATCAAGGTTCCCCAGTTTTCGCGCAATAATCCGAGAAAACTGCGATCACTATCTTGAGTCTTGGCACTGGTTTGTTTTTGGGCGGCTTGTGTGCCATTGCCTAAATACTTGGCAACGATTTTGGCATATGTACCGTCAGCTTTGACCTTTTTGAGTCCGGCATTGAATCGTTGATCAAGATGATCGCTACGATCCTTTTGTGTTGCAAAACCGTAATAACTGGCCTTACTTTCTGGACCAGCCAGCTTGAGCTTCAACCCTGTGGCGATGGCATATTGCAGAACCGGTTTATCATCAAAACAAGCGACCGAATTGCCAGTGATGACGTCCTGATACATATTGTTGGAATCATCGAAGGTCACCGTGGTAAAACCATACTTTGCCTTCAAACTTAAAGCATAGTCTGCGGCTGCCGTCCCAGTTTTCAAGGCCACACGTTTGCCGCGTAAATCCTTCAAACTTTTGACTTCGCTATTTTGCCCCACGGCCATGGCAACCGCCGTTTTGTAATAAGGATCACTCATGGCAAACTTTTGCTGCCGCTCAGGAGTAATCTGCATACCAGCAATGACACCATCAATCTGATTAGCTTCCAAGGCCTGCACAGCTGCATTGAACCCCAAAGGTTTGATATCAACCTTGAAACCCTCGGCCTTTGCAATTGCCTGCATCAGGTCAATATCGATCCCGACATACTGATTATTTTTATCCGCAAACTCAAACGGGGCATACGTGACATCTGTGCCGATCACATAAGTTTTCTCGGCCGCCTGCGTTGACACCGGTGAGCCTAGCACGACCGCCAGCATCAACGCCATGACCCCAGCAACGCACCACTTCCAAACTCGTCTCATGAAAACACCATCTTTCTCATTTAGTTCCTGTTTCTTTCAAAAACTGCTAATGACGCATGCTACTTCAATTCATGTGTTTTGAGACCTGTAAACCCAGCTCCCATTCACAGCTTACAAGTGTACCGATTTTTCTAAAGGTTGTCTACGCGCAAGAAAAGCAAGATTGCTTTATACTAAGAGAAACTTAAAGAAAAATGTGGTGACCTTATGTTTAGCTACCTAATCGACTATGATTTGAAACTTTCCCTACCGCGACCGGAAATCGACGGTCCCCTTTTATTCGAACAAATTGAGACTAGCCGCGATTCGTTGGCTGCCTACTTGCCTTGGGTCGCAACGACACTGACTGCCGACGACGAAATCAACTTTTTAAATACAACACTCAAGCTTTTTGGTGCAAGGACTGCCTTGCATCTGACCATTTACCAAGCCGATGCTCCAGTTGGCATGATCAGTTTGAACACGATTGACACCTTGGTTCGCCATAAAGCCGACATTGGTTACTGGCTAACCATTCCCGAACGCGGCAAAGGCATTATGCACAAATCCATTGAAGCACTGGCCGATATTGCCTTCCACGATTACGACCTAAATAAGCTAACCATCAATGCCGCTGTGGCAAATCGCGCGAGCAATGCCGTTGCCGAAAAAGCCGGCTTTCATCTCGATGGCACTTTGCGTCAAGACGATCAACGAGCTGACGGCACCTTCTTAGATGTGAATACTTATTCGCTGTTGCGTTCGGAGTGGGCTTAATTGTTTCATGCGAAACAATTGTCACCTCCATCTCACCACGCCATATGAAAACCCCGCTTGCAAAATCAGCATGCGGGGTTTATTTTTGCGCCCTATTTCTAATTAGGTCAATGTACAAGCAGTCGCAGCAACGCTGGCGTCACAAAGCCTTCGATTAAGGCAGCAACGGCAATCATCGGAATGATGATGCAAACATACTGTAGTGCAATAGCCTTCACATCTAACGACGACTTTCGATAATATGGATCGGCAAAAAAACGCTTGATTGACTGGCGAAGGGCCTTGTTGACTTGAGCAGCGAGCGCGACGCCGATAATCAAAGCACTCATCTCCAGAATACCATGTGGCAAAATGCCTAAGACAAACGCTGCCAAAGCTCCACCGATACCCAGCTTAGCGGCATAAATGCCTAGCACCAAGCCGACAGAAGCACAGGTGAGATAATACGAAATCCAGTATAGAAAAGGAATCGGAATCATACCAATGATCATGAGGCCAAAGGCAACGCGTTCGTTATTCACTAAAATGGCCCAAAATGCACTGAGACTGTCGTGAGTATTAGCAAACTTGCCAGAGAGGCCAGTAAAAATACCACGAACAAAATTGGGGTTCGCGCCCATGACCAGATATGTCACCAGACCAACAAAAATGGTGACACCAAAGAAAATGAGCCAACCGATCAATAGATAATGGCCAATAACATTCAAATTGTATCCAAGCCGTTTCTTCATAGGTTGCCCCTCTTTCCTAATAACAGATGCTAGGGTAAGTATACTCCAGGGTGGAAAGGGTGGCTATTTTGAGGGTTTGGCGGTATGTATCATTTTTCTCCTAATCAGGCCTTCTCCTATTATCCAAGCTGAGTGTCCATCAGTTCTCACTAGCCGTTACTTATCCAACATCGTGCCACGAACTGGGACGTTTGGCGTCGCCTATTTTCTTGTTCTGCCTTAGCACTAAAATTGAAATGACGCTCTGAATAAATGCCTTTATAAACTATAAACAGCGTTTCACATCTTTCGCCATGCCAGCCGTCAGTTCGCATGCTTGCTGTTTAGCTTTTTTTCGTGAATAATGACGGCATGGAGGTGTCATGATGGAAGTCAATGAAGCACAAGCCATTTTTGATGCAGCACGGGATCAAGTAGCGACGATTGTGGTGGGCAAATCAATGCCGATCACATTGACTTTCACCGCCTTACTTGCAGGTGGTCATGTGTTGTTCGAGGATATTCCCGGTGTTGGGAAAACCACCCTCGTTCAAGCGATGGCAAAAACCTTAGCGGTGCCATTTTCCCGCATTCAATTCACACCTGATATGCTGCCAAGTGATGTTCTTGGCACATCAATCTTTAATCGGGCCACTAATCAATTCGAATTTCAAAAAGGACCTATTTTTACCAGTATTTTATTAGCAGATGAAATCAATCGCGCCACGCCACGAACACAGGCCGCCTTGTTAGAAGCCATGGGTGAAGGAGGGTTACAACGGATGGTCATACCTATCAGCTAGCCCCTGACTTTTTTGTCATGGCAACTGAGAACCCGACTGATTATGCAGGGACTTACCCGCTCCCTGAAGCACAGTTGGACCGGTTCATGCTTCGCCTCTCACTTGGCTACCCAGATGCTGACGCGGAAAAAAGTTTGCTGCTATCGCCTGATCGTAAAACGATGATTGCTCAATTAGCACCTAGACTAGACGCATCGTTACTAGCTGAAGCCAAAAAACTCGTGGCTAACGTGACGGTCAGCGATGCAATCGCCAGTTACGTTCTCGCGCTAGTACAGGCAACCCGACACGACAACCGTGTTCGGCTAGGTATCAGCCCGCGTGGTGGCATTGCCTTGGTCACTGCCGCCAAAGCCTTCGCTACGCTTAACGGACGTACTTACGTTGATCCAAGCGATATTCAAACGCTACTCGATCCTGTTTTTGGTCATCGGCTCATTGCCAAAGATCCGACACTTCCGACGGCAACGATCTTAGCAGATATTCTGCAAAACACCGCCGTTCCGATTCGGGGGTGAGCACATGAACTGGCGCAACTTTTTTATCAATGCTGGCATTTTGCTTGTGCTCAGCCTGCTGATCGTTTTTGGCGTGGCATTTAACTCATCTACCAGCTGGTTTGCCAGTGACTTTGCTATCCTGATACTACTACTTGCGATACCGCTATTGTGGCCATTGAAAAATACACTGCGTTTCACAGCAGATAATCCTGACATGATCGCCGATAGACCGGTAACGCGCCTTTTCACGCTGACTCATGGCAGATGGCTACCTAATCTTTTCCTGCTTGACAGTGCCAAAACACATACATGGCATTTGCCAATCGGACAACGGACAGCCAAAATCAGTTTAACCTTACAGCGCGGCATTTATGAGCAGTTACCGATGACCGTCACCGTGACTGATTTATTCGGCTGGTTTCGTAAAACACTACCCTTGCGTTTAGCCACACCGATCACTGTTGGCCCCGCACGCAGACCAGAAGCTGCCGCACGAATTGCAGATGACTTTTCGCAAAAAATGTCTGCTGATGACGTTGGCTTGCCCAGTGACCGCATTAAAAATTTCCGCGATTATTTCCCGGGTGATAATATTCAACAAATCGCTTGGAAAGTCAGTGCACATGCCGATACGCTGATTGTTCATGACGATGAGCATGAAGGTCAGGCCAGCTGGACATTGCTGTTGCTAATCACACCAACGCTGTCACTCGAGCCTGCCTTGAGCTTATTCGCAAGTCTCATGGACACAGGCATCTTCAGCGGGAACGGTTATCTGCTAGACAGTCGGTTAACCTCCGTCATACAAGGACGGCAAAACACATCGCTAGCCAACTTTGAGCCTGACGGTACCGCCACGCCTGATTCTTTAGCTGCTTTGACCACCCCACAACATCAGCATCGCGCCTATCTTATTTTAACTGCTGATACACAGGCCGCAGTGCCTTTCACACATGCACTGGCTCCGGCTGCTACAACACTAGTCGACTTGTCTGGAGGTGATGACCATGCCTAAATGGCTACAACGTCTCCTTACCATTTTGCTGACATGGTGGTTATTGGCGCTTTTTGTACAGCCTTTCTCGGTGATTAATCCGATAGCACATCCTCGTGAACTCGCAGGCTATGTTGTCATCATCAGCTTAATTAGTTATCTTGCCGCATTATGGCCACGGGCTTGGCCAATTTGGCTAACCACTGCTTTCTTGAGCATGATCGTTGGCCTTTGGGCAATACTGCCGCTTAAACAGCATTTTGGTCTTACTTGGTTTAACACTTATGTCCAAACCTTCAATACCGCGACTAGGCGGTTTTTGCAAGTTGGTGGCGTGGATGTCCCTGCGACCCTCAGCATGACGTTGATTGTAGCTCTTGTCGCCTTTCTACTATTAATAACCGTTGTTCTCCAACTTTATCCTGCGCAGTGGCCATTGTGCTCAGTTATTTGCTTGCTGTACATGTTTTCAATGGCAGCGACCTGACGACACAATTTTTCCAGCTCGCTGTTGTTACCGGGTTGTTGGCTGTTTTGCACCTTTATCACACCCGCTGGCGAGCGTTTTTAATTGGCAGTCTTAGTATTGTTGGCTTAACCCTTGGACTCATGTGGCTCAGCACCAGCACTCCGTTGAATGACTGGTTAACGAATATCTCTGTTCCTGCGCGCGAACGACTCAATCAGCGAGGCTTCTATGCCAGTCTTGAAGCTTACGCTAACGGCTCAGGCCGCACAGGATTCACCGAAAACAGTCGTGTTTTAGGCGGTCCGGTATATGATGATCCCACACCAGTATTCACCGCCACCAGTCGTGAAGCTCATTATTATCGCGTCGAGGTTGACTCCTTTTATACAGGAACGGGTTGGCGACCATCTACATTTCAGACGCAAGCTGCTCCTTTAGACGGTGCTATTATGCGTGATCCATCGGCTCGAGTCGATTATGGTCAAGCAACGTCAGTGAAACTAGTTTTTAACGGCGGTAAAACCTTTTTGCCATTACCATATGGGCAATTAACTTTTACTGGCGGTAAACCAGACCCCACGACCGATTTTTTGCTTAACTCAGCCACACAAAGGATAACTGCGAGCGATGATCAACGCTTCGAACGCCTCGATATTCAGGTGCAGCAAAAACAGTTTACCGATACGCAACTCGAAACTGCTACGAGTTCAACTCAGTTAATTTCATCTAGTTATTTACGGCTTCCTAGTTCACTACCGCAACGAGTTAGAACACTGGCAAAAAGAATCACAGCTGATGCCAAAACACCTTATGAAAAAGTCATCGCCATTCAAACTTACTTGCGCTCAGATCCGCGCTTCACCTATTCAAAAACAGATGCACAGCAAACACCGGCAAATCGTGACTACGTTGATTACTTTCTGTTCGATTCACCTATTGGTTACTGTGATAATTTTTCCAGTGCTATGGTTGTCCTATGCCGCAGCATTAACCTGCCAGCACGATGGGCAAAAGGATTTAATACTGGCACTTTTGAAGGCGGAAGTGGCGCGAACAAACAATACATCATTCCCAATAGCAATGCACACTCTTGGCCGGAAATTTATTTCAACAATTTAGGCTGGGTTCCCTTCGAACCAACACCAGGATTCAGCAATCCGGCCACCCCTGATGATCCTGTAATGCCTTCCGCGGCAAGCAATACAGCCTCACAATCAGCCAGCAGTTCAGCAGTCAGCTCAGCAGTATCTTCGTCAGAATCGCGTTCCATTGTGAGCGCCTCATCTACTCAACCGAAACCGTCTTCTCGATCGTCTCTCGGCAGCTTTCATTGGACAGCTATCATCGTTTTGACTGTCGTCTTGACTTTATGCATTGTCTTAATCTGGCAACTACCAGCGCTGGTGGCGTTCACCATTAGTTTCAATTTGACACAGAGAAACTTTCCCCGCCGTTATCGTTTGTTACTTTGGTCATTACGGCGCGTGACACGACGCCAGTCAAGTCAACCATTGACAGTCTATGCACACCGCATTGATACACGATTAGGCGATCAACGACACTTCACCACGCTCACGCATGCCTACGAAGCTTGGACATTTGGACATGTCGCAATTCATCCTGATCCGCTCACAACATCCCTAAAATCCTTGAGCACGCAGCTAGCCCAATACGCACGACGCAAATTCCACGTGAAACAAAATTAACTTTACGCAATAATCGTTCCACATGAAACACAGCAGCATTTCTGCTGTGTTTTTTGAGTGTTTAACAAAAATACTCGGTTTTTACATACCACTAATGCCGGTACTATTTCCAAAAAAGTTTCCCTTACTTTCCTAGAAATTCTCGTTAAATTATTCATCCCTATTCATTGTCATAAGCACCGCCTGAAGGTTTCACATGAAACATAACACCTATTATTCATGGAAATGTCACAATTCATTCTTTTCCGGCTCGTCTACCCTGTGAGAACCTTGCTATACCAACATTTAACAGAAAATCCTTGCACTTACTAATAAAAAGCGAGTATGATAATACAAACAGTTTCTGAGTAGACCTTAGAAATTGTTTGGCCCCTGCTGCTATTCTTTTAGCAGCCGTGCCTTTTCGACTGGACTCTGCAGTTAGATCGTGACGTACTCAGAAGAAAGGGGGGAGCCGCTGACTTTAGCGGCGAACACTTATGAAAGTTATGATCGTACTTGAAAACATCGTCATGGACGGTGTTAAACGCGCATCAACTGTTTTAGGAAATGATCTCGTTAAACACTATGATGTCAGTTTCTATAGTTTAGCAGATGCCCCTGCATATTTTGAATTGGACGCCCCGCTGCTTATTGCCCCGCGTCCGACAGATCCCAAGTTGCTTAACTTCTTTGGGAGCGACCCATATACACATTATCGTGATCAAATCAATGACTTGATTATGACGATCCGTGACCAGCATTTTCAGGCTGTGATTTTGCCTGCTGGTTTGACGACCAGCTTCGCACCGCTCATCAAGCAGGCATTACCAGATGTCAATCTGATTGGCTGGATGCACAATAACTACGCAACGTACATGGAAGATTACTATGTTCAAATGCAAGCTGAGTTTGAAGGCGGCTTGCAAGCTGTTGATACCTTGGTCACCCTCACTGAAAGTGACCTAAATTCTTACAAGCGTTTCAATCCGAACACGGTTAAAATTTACAATCCCCTCACCCTTAACCCCACTGGTGAGGCAAATCTCGACGCACACCGGATCGCCTTCACTGGAAGAATCGCAATTGCCCACAAAGGTATCGACTTCTTACTCGAAGCCGCCGCATCTTTACCAGATGACTGGCAAATTGCGATTGCCGGCTCAGGCACTGATGAAGATATGAAAAATTTCTACGATTTGATTGACTATTTCCATGTGGCCGACAAGTTAATCTACCAAGGCCCACTGAAAGACCAAGCCTTACGCGATCATTATCGTAATGCTTCAATCTTCGTATCGACCTCTCGTTGGGAAGGTATGCCGTTAGTTATCGGTGAAGCCATGGCTTCTGGCTTACCTATCGTAGCAATGGAAAATACTGGCTCACGCGAATATCTTGGCAACAATGACTACGGTTTACTCACAAAGGCACAAGACGTCCCTGATTTCGTTGATAATCTCAAAAAGATGATGTCACAGCCAGCATTACGGCATCATTATGCCCATCAAAGTCTCGAACGTGCCAGTCACTTTAGCCCCGAAACCATTGTGAGTCAATGGATGCCGATTATCGAACATCAACCAACCCGTGTTTCAGTTACTGGTTAACCAAGCCCCGATGCAAGCGCCTGTTGCATCGGCTTTTTTGTGAGCGCGTTATGATGATGCACGCACAATCCCAATTAAAAATCGTCCCATAACGACTCTAGTTTGGTCATGACAGCCAAGATTCGGTACAATGAGCTTATCTTAAGTATGGAGGCTCTAACCAATATGGAATCAATGAAGCAAAGAATGCTTGGTGGCAAACTGTATAAAGCAAACGATCCAGAGATCAGCGTTGAGAGTCAGCGAGGCAGTGATCTCGTCTGGCAGTTTAATCATTTAGCCCCTGATAAAAAAGCAGAACGAGCTGCGGTTTTAAAACAATTATTTCATGCATTTGGAGACAATAACTACATTGAGCCTCCTTTCTACGTTGACTACGGTGCTCACACGTCAATCGGTGATCATTTTTATGCCAACACAGATTGTGTTTTCTTGGATACCGCGCCAATTACCATTGGCAACCGGGTTTATTTAGCGCCTAAAGTGAGTTTATTTACAGCCGGCCACCCAATTGATGCCGCTATCCGCGGTGAAGATTTAGAATATGGTAAGCCTATCAAAATTGGCGATGATGTCTGGATTGGCGGCGGCGTCATTATTAATCCAGGTGTGACTATCGGCAGCGATGTTGTTATCGGTTCTGGATCGGTGGTCACAAAAGACGTTCCTGATCATGTCATCGTTGCTGGCAATCCTGCTCGCATGATTCGGCGGATTACTGATAAAGATCATGCCCAGTGGCAACAACAAAAAGATGAGTTCTTAACCTGGCAGCAACAGGCTGATGAAAGCCAACAATCAAAGCAGTCTTAACTGACCATTAACGGAGAGAACAATGTTCAAATTAATAGCAACAGACATGGATGGCACCTTTTTGAGAGACGACATGACCTATGATCGCGACCTTTTTGCGACGTTACATGAAAAAATGCAAGCGCAAGGCATTCAGTGGGTGGTGGCCAGTGGTAATCAATACTTTCAGCTGACTTCCTTTTTTGAAGCTTTCCCTGATACGATTTATGTTGCTGAAAACGGCGCCTACATTCGCGATGCTAACAAAGTATATGCTTTAAGTTCTTTTGAAAACGGTGCCATTCAACCAATTCTGACTAAACTAACTAGCATACCTGATCTCAAAATTCTTGTCTGTGGTCAATCAAGCGCCTATGCCCTGAAAACTACTGATGCTGACCATATCGCAACGGCACGACAATACTACAAGCAATTACGTTTAGTTGACACTTTCGACAATCTCGATGATCGCATTTTAAAATTTG
>OLOA01002788.1_pt1 | contig 15207 bp, 10 predicted proteins | sample 1672201 | NCBI WGS metagenome assembly OLOA01 (sample SAMEA3136658, study PRJEB25190) | human gut metagenome
CAATCCTGCGGCCGAATAAAACGCTTTTAAGCGTTTTATTAAAAACTCGTATAAGCAGTACATACACACTTAAATTAAGAATGCCGGGGGCTGACCACCCCCGGCACTATTTTTACCTTTTTCTCTTTCTCAGCAGCACCGCAAGCCCGATTCCGGACAGCACCATCACCCCGACGGCGATCCAGATCAAATCGCCGGTGCGGGGATTTCTGCGGGAACCCAGGGAAACCGGGACGGGCGGCACGTAGACCACCTCGTCGCAGTTGCGCACCCGGAGAACCGGCGTGCCGTTGCTGTCCAGATGGAGAATGCCGATTGCCCGCACGGTGCGGCCCCTTTTCACCTGAGACGCAAGGTCGTTTTCCCCGTCCGCGCCGGACACAATGCCGTTCTCAATCAGAATTTCCGCAAGGTCGCCGTTTCCGTCCTTTAACGTGATGCGGGAGACGCCCTTGCCGCCGACGCTGTAGGTCACATCCGTCACCCTGCCCTCCACCTGCATCAGGCGGCCGCCGTTTGCTTCGTAGTCCATGGCGGTCTTGTTCGGGGTGGTTTCCGGCGTGTAGTTGTAAAGCGGCTCGTCCAGCTTCTTATCGTAGTCGATAATCTTCAGCACCACGTTGCCGTCCTGAAATGTCTTTTGCCCGACTGCCTCCAAGGGCGTGCCAACTTCAATGTCTTTCTTCGTGAACGGTACCAAGGCAACACCGCCGGTATCATCCTGTAGATAAATGGTGTTGGGGAAGATGTTCCCGGGATGGGACGTTCCGGAGGTCGCCCAACCCCGGATGCGGAACACCTCCCCGTCCCCGCCGGAACGCATTTCGTCAATGGTGACCAGCGGCTCGATTCCCAGCACCGCTTCCGCGATCCCCTGATTTCCGCTGACGCGCTTCCAGATATTGTCCGGTTCTTTCATGGCGTCGTCCGCCAGGAACAGTCCGCCGCTGACGTACACATTGCCGCCGTTTGCCAGTTCCTCACAGGCAAGCAGCACCGCGTTTTCACCGGTGTCCTGTCCGTCGCCGTCCGCGTCCACGCCGTGGGTGGTGCTGCGCCCTTTCACCAGCCAAGTCCCGATTCCCGGATTTACGGTGCATCCGGCGCGCTGGGTGTAGGTCTGCTCGGGTTTCAGAGATTTTGTCAAATCGCCGCCAGGGTTGAACACATCGGAGGATACCGCGTCGGGCGTATTGCCGCCGCTTTCCTCATCCCACGCGGTGTCGTCGTTCAGGCGTACCGTCGCGCCCATGGCTTCCAGCAGCCTGTTCAGCTCGCCGGAGGTGTGCAGATTCAGGTCGCCCATATCCGACTGGCCGCAGAGAATGACCGTGCCGCCGCTTTCGGCAAACGATCTGACATTCTCCACAAATTCCTCATCAAATGCCTCCGCCGGGGCGGTTATCAGCAGGAGGTCGCTGTTTTCGGGCAGCTCGCCGTCCAGAATATCCACTGCTATATTGACCTTGGCGGCGATAGCTTTCAGCCGGTTCAGCTTATCAACGCCGGAATTGCCGTGGGAAGCGTCCACGGAGATGCGCTTCACCTGCTCCGGGACGTGGAAGCTCAGGCTCAGCGTGTCCTCGTAGGTGCGGTCTTCTCCGTTCACGCTGCCGGCCGCCTCGACCCGGAACTCCGTCACGCCCAGTTCCGGGTGGGCGTAGGAGAAGGTGTAGTCCAGCGTGCTCATCCCCGCAACTTCTCCCAGATCGGAGACTGTGCTGACAAGCGTCTCGTCGGCATAAAGCGACAGCGCGTCCAGATCAAATTCCACCGACTCGTCATTGTACAGCTCCACCGTCAGCCCGATCTCCTCGTCCCGGGCAGGGGTGAGGGTGTCCGAAGTGAAGCTTTCGATGCCAATATCGTCATACCCGTCCATCCACACGGGCGCGGTTATGGCCACGTCCCCATCCGGCTGGGTGATACGGAGATAGTAGTAGCTGTGTCCGCCGGAGGCGGGCAGTTCCAGCACCTGCGAAGGCGTTTCGACATACTCGCTCACAAGCACTGCCCCGCCGTCCGTCACCACCTCCACATTGCCGATGGCCTCATCCGTGGGGTCGCTCAGGAAAACGGTGATTTCCGCATCCTTCGATTTGGGGAGGATGCTGCCCATGACCGCACCGTTCAGCTCATAATAAATGGCAAGGTCACTGTCCTGCGTGGCGTAGACCCGGCGGTCTTTCATGGCAGCGTACAGGGATTCCTCCGTCAGATCCTTCGCCAGCACCACAGTCCGCGCGTCGCTGGCGTCGCCCCACTGTCCGTTGTGGTTATTCTGGTTGTTGGTGGGCGCGACGTGCCAGCCCTTGTCCAGCGCCAGATCATAATACTCGCAGTCCACCACGCCGTCCTCCCCGGCCACTTCCAGCAGGGAGACTGCCGCGTCATATTGGGGGCTGTAGTGGTCGAACCGCTCAAAATCCCCATGGACGGTATCCGGATGGTTGAACTGGCTGACGGAACCGGGGACGGCGGTCAGCGCCTTATAGTAATTTTCCAGTGCGGTGGGCACGTTTTCAAAATCCGCCTGATCCCGGGTCTGCCAGCCGGGGGTGTTGAAGGTGGAGATATGCCCCAGCTGCTTATCTTCAGGCCATGTCATCTCAAAGCCGAAAAGCCCCACAAAATCCCCGTTGGTCACGGAAGCGGCCGCCTGCTTCCCAGCCGCCCAGTCAGCGCTGATGTCCGCACCATCCGCGTCGATGGCGCCCATATCAGCGTTGTCAAAGGAATCGCTGTGGTCGGTCACGGCGAAAAAGTCCAGACCATCCACCTGCGACGCATATTGGAACGCTTCCTCCACGCTCCCGGCGCCGTTGGAAATATCGGTGTGGGCGTGGAGCTGACCGAAGTACAGATTCCAGTCAAGGTCAAATTCTTCCGTGAAAATGACCTGGGTCACTTCCCCGGGTTCGCAGCCCCCGGCGATGGAATATGTCTTGAGATACGCCGTTCCGAAGTCCTTTTCAAAGCAAATTGGCCCGGCATACAGCGCATCGGGCTGGTAATTCACCCCGTCGGCGGAGACTGCGTAATAAATGTCGGCGCTTTCGTCCTCGCAGGTCAGGGTAATTTCCTCCCCGGCGCGGATTGTGCCGCCCTCGGGCAAAACGGTCACACTGGGCGACGTTTCCACCACTTCTCCCGGCTCCTCCGGCTCCTCCGGCTCCGGGTCGTCCTGCACCTCCATGCGCCGGTACAGCGTAAAGATGCTGACGTAGGAGTCCGGTGTTTCCTTAATATCGGCGTCCCTGCATGCAAGGAAGTTCTTCTCAAGAAGCGTATCGGAGACCAGCGTCACCGGCTCGCTTCCGTTGCAGCCGTGAAAGGAAAAATATTTGCCATCCCAGAGAACCTGCCATTCATACGTCCCGGCGGCGATGCCGTTTCTGTCGCCTTCCAGGGGTGCGGCGGACACGCCGTGAGCGTCCGTCAGGATGACCCTGTTCTCCGTCACCGTCAGGTTCCATTCCGCACCGGCGGCAACCGTGTCGCCGGTGAAGGTGGGTTTCGTGGCGGAAATCACAAAATCTTCTCCCAGCAGGATACCCGGCGCGTCGCCAAGGGGCGTTACCAGCACGTATTGCCCGCTGGTCAGTTCCTCCATGCCGGTGATCTCCTGATACACCGTCGCCGCTCCGGCGGGAAGCCGGAACAACGAAAAAAGAGCTGCCGCCAATACAACTGACAGCAACCCTCTGGCTACCAACCTTCTTATCATACCAAACCCTCCCGACTTTTTTCAGAGTTTCCTCCCGGAACCCCCGAAAAATCATCGCCGGCTTGGCTGCGGATAGTATTCAACCAGCTGTCAACGATCTGCCGTTTGTATCAGAGGTTCCCTTATCCGTTTGGGAATATAGCACAGCCATTTTTCGACGTTTTACCTCTTTTGAGTTAATGCACTACAGGTAGTGGTTTTCTTCCGCTTATATACACAAGATGTAGTAAAGATTCAGTTAAAATTCTTCCTCAGCAGCGAGTGGCTGACGATCAGAAGACACGCCCACAGGAACAGGCTCAGCGCCCAATAGCCGCTGCAGACCATGGGGCTGGACACCACGATCAGCACGGCGAACAACACGTTTCCCATGGTCACCGTCCCCATGGCGGACAGCACGTTCAGCACCAGTGCCAGCAGCGTCAGCCCCAGCGACAGCAGCGAAATGCCGCGCACCAGCTTCAGTGTGCGTGCGTCTTTCTCCTTTTTCGCGCCGTAAATCAGGCACGCGGGCGGCGCGAAAAATGCCACAGCCAGCACCGTCAGCACAGCCTGCGCTCCCGCGCTGACATTCTGAGAAAAGCCGGGGATAAATCCCAGCCCCGCGCACAAAATAAACAGACCGCCCCACAGGGCAAACAGCAGCTTTTTAGACATAAGGTTCTCCTTTTCAGGTAGATGTAGTGTCCCCATTTTAACCGAAATCGGCGCAAAAGGCAACAGCGAATCCCGTCGAACCCCGCCGGTGAAAAAAAACTGGACAGTTCTGCCAACATCTGCTATAATGTCAGGAATAGTATTGGGGAAGGGAGTGTTTTTCCCATGAAATGTCCGTTTTGCGGCGATCAGGAAAGCAAGGTCGTCGATTCCCGCCACTCGGAGGACGGCCTGAGCATCCGCCGCCGCCGGGAGTGTATGGGCTGCCAGCGCCGGTTCACCACCTATGAGATCGTGGAAAGCCTGCCCATCATCGTTGTGAAGCGGGACGGCTCCCGCCAGAACTTTGACCGCAACAAAATTCTCAATTCCATGATCCGCGCCTTTGACAAGCGGAAAGTGGACGTCACTGACCTCGACCGCATCACCACCGAGATCGAGCAGACCATCCAGAACACGCTGGAGCGGGAGATCAGCACCGACAAGATCGGCGAGATGGTCATGGAGCGCCTGAAGCCTCTGGACGAGGTGGCCTACATCCGCTTTGCCTCCATCTACCACCGGTTCCAGGATGCGGGCAGCTTTATGCGGGAGATCAGCAAATTCCTGGAGGAAAAATAATGAGCACGATCCCAACTGAAATCACCGCCGCCACGGAAGGCTCGCTGGACATTGCCTCCATCAAAAGCGTGATGGACGGCTTTGACCCTGCCTCGCTGCTTCCCGACCTGAGCAAGGTTTTCGGCAGTCTGGTGGGCGTGTGCCGCGTCGCCGTGATGATCGGCCCGGTCATCGCGCTGATCCTTGGACTGGCGTATCTGTTTCTCGCGCCGAAGGAGGCCAACTACTACTTCGGCTACCGATGCTATTTCGGCATGGGCAGCGTCCGCGCATGGCGGTTCACCCAGCGAATCGCAGGGATGATCCTCGGCGGGCTGGGGCTGATCCTCACCGTTATCATGGCCATCGTCACCGCCGGTTACGGCAGTATGGATTCGATGGACATGGTGTGGAGCGCGGTAAACTGTCTGGTGTGGGAAGCAGTCCTTCTGCTGATCGGCACCATCGCCATCAACCTGATCGCCATGGCGAATTTCGACGCCAAGGGCGAGTACCGCCACAAAGCGGGAAAGCCGAAAAATCCCCCGCGGGATGCAAAATAAGCATAACATCCGGCTGTCGTGCGGCAGCCGGATGTTGTTTTGCCGTTTGCGAGCGGCGAACTCTGCGGGGCTTCCAGATACATTGATACTATTTCCTGATTAAAATCTTAATTTTAATCAGGAAGGCATCGCCTAATGGCGCTGCCGGTTTTGCCCCCCAATGGCAGAATCCACAAAAACCGCTTTACAAATCGTTCATATTTTGGCGGCGGAATCCGGCATATTTCCTTGCAATATCGGGAAAAAAGAGGTATACTGTCACAGAAGTGTGTGAAAAGGAGGTCTTAGGTCAGCCCTAGGGCCTCTTTTTTCATGAAAACACGTAGATTTGCAAAAAACAGAAAGGATGATTTTTATGGCTACTCCCGAAAAGAATACCGACGCGGTTTATGACGCAAGTACTCTGGGTACCCCCAAAATGCTGGTTCTGGGCCTGCAGCACCTGTTCGCAATGTTCGGTGCGACGGTTCTGGTTCCCGCAATCACCGGACTGAACGTATCCACTACCCTGCTCTTTGCCGGTCTCGGCACGCTGCTGTTCCACCTCATCACCGGACGGAAGGTTCCCGCATTCCTCGGCTCCTCCTTCGCGTTTCTGGGTGCTTACGGCCTGGTCACCGCTTCCGGGCAGGACATCCCGCTGACCTACTCCTGCTTCGGCGTCGCCGTGGCGGGTCTTGTATATCTGGTTCTGGCGCTCTTCTTCAAGCTCTTCGGCGCGAAGAAGGTCATGCGCTTCTTCCCGCCCATCGTCACCGGCCCCATCATCATCTGTATCGGCCTGTCTCTGGCCGGTTCCGCCATCAATAACTGCCGCGGCAACTGGTGGGTCGCCCTGGTCGCGATCCTGGTCGTTGTGGTCTGCAACATCTGGGGCAAGGGCATGGTGAAGATCGTTCCCATTCTGCTGGGCGTTCTCGGCTCCTACCTGTTCGCCATGATCGTGGATCCCGCCGCCCGGGCTAACGTCGCCAAGACCGTGGCCGAGGCCGATTGGGTCGGCCTGCCCGTGATCTGGGGCAACACCGCCTTCTCCATCTTCGGCAAGGATTTTGACAGCGGTATGCTGCTGACCGCCATTATCACCATCGCTCCCATCTCTCTGGCGACTGTCGTGGAGCACATCGGCGACATCTGCGCCATTTCCTCCACCGTGGAAAAGAATTACGTGGCTGACCCCGGCCTGCACCGCACGCTGGTGGGCGACGGTCTGGCCACCACCGTGGCCGCCCTCTTCGGCGCACCGGCCAACACCACCTACGGCGAGAACACCGGCGTTCTGGCGCTGTCCAAGGTCTATGACCCCAAGGTCATCCGTCTGGCCGCGCTGTTTGCCATCATCCTCTCCTTCTGCCCCAAGTTTGCCGCGCTGATCGTTGCCATGCCTGCCGCTACCATGGGCGGCGTGAGTCTGGTGCTGTACGGTATGATCTCCGCCGTGGGCGTGCGGAACGTGGTTGAGAACAACGTGGACTTCACCAAGAGCCGCAATGTTCTGGTCGCCGCCATGATCATGGGTCTGGCCGTTGGCGTGACCTACAACGGCGCCATTGTCATTCCCGTCGGCGGCGTGACCATCAGCCTGTCCGGTCTGGCTGTGGCCGCGCTGGTGGGCATCCTGATGAACGCCGTACTCCCCGGCAAGGACTACGAGTTCGGCACCAACGAGCAGGGCGATACCTCCGTCAACTTCGGCACAAGAGCGGAATAAATCCTGATTTTCCCGGCGCCGCGGCAATGCCGCGGCGCTTTTCCCCGTTTTCTTTATTTTTGTTCGGAAAATCCAACAAAAATATTGCATTTATTTCGTCAATGTGCTATACTCTATAGTCGATATTTTGTGTAATTCGGTTTCAAAAGGAGACTTTTTCATGGTACCTCAGGATAAAATTCGCAACATTGCCATCATCGCCCACGTTGACCATGGCAAGACCACGCTGGTGGACGAAATGCTCAAGCAGGGCGGCATTTACCGGGAAAATCAGGCCACTGTGGAACGGGTCATGGACTCCGGCGATCTGGAGCGGGAGCGCGGCATCACCATTCTGGCAAAGAACACTTCCGTGCATTATAAGGACTACAAGATCAACATCGTGGACACCCCGGGTCACGCCGACTTCGGCGGCGAGGTGGAGCGCATTCTGAAAATGGTCAACGGCGTCATTCTGCTGGTGGACGCCGCCGAAGGCCCCATGCCCCAGACCCGCTTCGTCTTGCAGAAGGCGCTGGAGCTGGGTCACAAGGTCATCGTGGCCGTGAACAAGATCGACAAGCCCGACGCCCGGGTGCATGAGGTCATGGACGAGGTGCTGGAGCTGCTGCTGGACTTAAACGCCACCGACGAGCAGTTCAACAGCCCCACCGTGTTCTGCTCCGGCCGTCAGGGTACGGCTTCCTACAGTCCCGACGAGGCAGGCACCGACCTGACCCCCCTGTTCGAGACCATCGTCAACTATATTCCCGCTCCTGAGGGCGACGACACCGCGCCGCTGCAGCTGCTGGTCTCTTCCATCGACTATAACGACTACGTCGGCCGTATCGCCGTCGGCCGTGTGGAGCGGGGCACCATCAAGGTCAATCAGGAGGTCACCATCTGCGACTTCCATGACGCGAATGTGAAAACCAAGGGCAAGGTCGTGGCGCTGTACGAGTTCGACGGCCTGAGCAAGAACCCCGTCCAGGAGGCCCACGCCGGTGAGATCGTGGCGCTGTCCGGTATGGCGGACATCACCATCGGCCGCACCCTGTGCGCTCCGGAGTGTGTGGAGCCGCTGCCCTTCGTGAAAATTTCCGACCCCACCATCGAAATGACCTTCGCCGTCAACGATTCCCCCTTCGCGGGCAAGGAGGGCAAGTTCGTCACCTCCCGGAACCTCCGGGATCGGCTGGAAAAGGAGCTTCTCAAGGACGTTTCTCTCCACGTCACCGAGCAGGGAACGGATTCCTTCAACGTGGCCGGACGGGGCGAAATGCACCTGTCCATCCTCATGGAGACCATGCGCCGGGAGGGCTACGAGTTCTCCGTGTCCACCCCCCGTGTGCTGACCAAGGTCATCGACGGCAAGGTCTGCGAGCCTATCGAGCGGATGGTCGCCGACGTGCCGGAGGAATGCATGGGTTCCGTCATTGAGAAAATGGGCAAGCGGAAGGGCGATTTGCTGGGCATGACCCCCATGGGCAGCCGGTACCGTCTGGAATTTCTGGTTCCCTCCCGCGGCCTGTTCGGCTACCGCAACGAATTCCTCACCGATACCCGTGGCGAGGGCGTCATGTCCTCCGTGCTGGATTCCTACGCTCCCATGAAGGGCGAGATCGAGCGGCGGCAGGTGGGTTCCCTTGTCGCCTTTGAGACCGGCGAAGCCGTGGCCTATGGTCTCGCGGCGGCGCAGGAGCGGGGCGCACTGTTCATCGGCCCCGGCACGTCGGTTTACGCCGGTATGGTCGTGGGCGTTTGCAGCCGCAACGAGGATATGACCGTGAACGTCTGCAAGAAGAAGCAGCTGACCAATATGCGCGCCGCCGGTTCTGACGAAGCCCTCCGGCTGACGCCCCCCCGCATCCTCTCTCTGGAGCAGTGCCTGGAATTCCTGGCGGACGACGAGCTGCTGGAATGCACGCCCAAGAGCCTGCGCATCCGCAAGCGGGAGCTGGATCACGCGGCCCGTATGCGCAATCTGATGAAGAAGCGCGCTCAGGACAACGCCTGAATCCGGTGAAGATCCGATTTTTACCGGTCTGCGTTCTGCTGGCGCTGCTGCTGACGGGCTGCGGCCACGCCGCGCCTGAAACCACTGCGCCCACATTGCCGGAAACGCAGGCCGCTGCGACGCAACCGACCCAAACGTCTCAGCCAGAGACCCTCCCCACGGAAACGCAGCCCGGGGAGGAACACTTTCTTCTGACCTTCGCGGGGGACTGCACCTTCGGCAGCAACCCGACCAACTATTACGCGGAATCCGGCTTTATCAAGACCGTGGGCGATGACTACGCCTATCCCTTCGCCAACGTGATCGACTATTTCGCGGGCGACGAGTTCTCCATGGTGAATCTGGAAGGCCCCCTGTGCGACGAGGGTAACCCCATGCAGAAGAAGCATGTGTTCCATGGCCCCACGGCTTACGTAAACTGCCTGACGGAGAATTCCATCGAGGCCGTGACTGTGGCCAACAACCATTCCATGGACTACGGCGCAAACGGCTACGCGTCCACGCTGGCGGTGCTGGAACAGGCGGGCGTCCCCTACGTGGAGCGGGACAGCACCGCCGTGGTCACCACGGGCAGCGGCCTGACCATCGGGCTGTATGCCGCCGTGTACTACAAGCTGGATGTGGCGGGCATGACCGCAAAGATTGCTGCCCTGCGGGAGCAGGGGGTGGACTTAATCATCTTCGCCCCCCACTGGGGCGTGGAGGGTACATACCACCCCACCGAAGAACAGAAGCAGGTGGGTCACGCCGCCATTGACGCCGGTGCGGACATCGTGTTCGGTTCCCATCCCCATGTTTTGCAGCCCATTGAGGAATACGGCAGCGGTATCATTTTCTACTCTCTGGGGAATTTCAGCTTCGGCGGAAACGGCGCCCCCAAGGACTATGACACGGCGCTGGTGCAGCAGGAGGTCATCCGGGACGCGGAGGGAACGGTCAGATTGGGACAACTGACCATCGTACCCGCCAGCGTCAGCTCCGTCGCCGAACGGAATAATTTCCAGCCGACCCCCTACGAGCCGGGGACGGAAGAATACAATCGCGTCCTTTCCAAGCTGGATGAAACCTTTTCCGGCCCGAATTTGAAAATTGACTGACAGAAGAACGAAAAAAAGATTGACCAAACCGCGTTCTTCGGTTATAATAAGCGGGTATGACCGTAGTATCGGTCTAAATTTGTGTTGCTGCGGCCGAAAGGCTGTTGAGCATATTGTATTTTGACAGGAGGTGTATCTTAGATGAAGCGTACCTACCAGCCCAGCAAGCGTCACCGTTCCATGGTTCACGGTTTCCGCCAGAGAATGGCTACTTCCAACGGCCGCAAGGTTCTGGCCCGTCGTCGTGCGAAGGGCCGCAAGGTTCTGTCCGCCTGATGCGTATGTCCGTGGGTTACTAGGGTGCATCTGAAAACTGTCAAAATGCCCAATCAGCGGATCTTTTTGCCCTGCGCCGCGCCATTTTCCCTTGAAATACAACAAGTATTCCTGTGAAAAAATGGCTTGCTCAGGACAAAAATCCCTCGCTGCTGGTCATTTCGCCAGTTTTCAGATACACCCTAGAGCGGAAAAAGCGCTTAAGAGCGAAACGGGAGCTACAGCGGGGTGAATGGAACGTTCGCCCCGCTCCCTTTTTAGCGAGGAAACAGTATGAAGTATTCAACCAGCCTGAAGCTCAACCATATTTTCAGGCGCCTGTATCGCACCTCCGGCGTTGCCGATGGGCTTCTGGTGCTTTACGCCAGAAAGAACCGCACGGACGGGAACCGGGTGGGCGTCACCGTCAGCAAAAAGCTGGGCAAAGCCCACGTGCGCAACCGCACCCGCCGCCGCATCCGGGAGGTCTACCGCCTGAACGAGGAAAAGTTCCAGCCCGGCTGGGACATCGTGGTGGTGGCAAGGACGAAAGCCGTGGAGGCTCCCTTTGAGAAGCTGACGGCAAGCTATCTCACCCTTGCGAAAAAAGCAGGGCTTCTGAAGAAAGTAGAGACTTAAGCTGCGGTTATTATGAAGAAGATGTTTCTTGCTCTCATTCGGTTTTATCAGCGCTGGATCTCCCCGGCGTTTCCGGCACGGTGCCGGTTTCGCCCCACCTGTTCCGCTTATGCCTACGAAGCCATCAGCAAGTACGGTATCCTTAAGGGTGGCTGGCTTGCCCTGAAGCGGTTTTTGCGGTGCAATCCCTTCTACCGCGGGGATATCTACGACCCGGTACCATGACCATGAATCTCTAAGGAGGAAAGGCAATGTTTCTCGCATTCCAATTATCGGACATCATAACCGTGCCGTTTGGGTGGCTGCTGTCAGTCCTGTATGAAACGACCCACAACTATGGCGTCGCCATGATCCTGTTCGCCGTCATCGTGCAGCTGATCCTGCTGCCCCTGAACGCGAAGTCCAAGAAGAGCATGATGAAGATGTCCCGTCTGACGCCCAAGATGCAGGCCATCCAGCAGAAATACGCGGACGACCCCCAGCGTCAGAATCAGGCCATTCAGGAACTTCAGAAATCCGAGGGCGTTTCCATGGGCGGCGGCTGCCTGTGGAGCTTCATTCCCATTCTGATTCTGTTCCCCCTGTTCGCCGTTATCCGCCAGCCCATCACCTACATCCTGATGCAGTCCGCCGACACGGCGAAGCAGATCGTGGAGGTCATTAAGACGGCTGCGCCGGATATGTTCACTTCCAATGCTGCCTACGAGCAGGTCGTCGCCGCGCAGCTGATTCCTCAGTATGCATCTGAGCTGCGCGCCGCCATCCCCGACATCAGCGAGACCGTTCTCGCCGGCATCAATTTCGATTTCCTCGGCATCAATCTGGGCGCAGTGCCCCAGTTCAATGTCTTCTCCGCCAGCTGGGCGTGGGACTGGGCGCACATCGGTGCGTTCCTCATCGCCCTGACCTCTGCCGCCTGTCAGCTGCTGCAGATGGTCATCAGCCAGAAGACCAACGACTCCGTCATCACCGACGAGAAGGGCGTTCAGGACAAAGAGACCGCCAAGAATTCCCAGCAGAACCAGTCCATGAAGGTCATGATGTGGATGATGCCCCTGATGTCTCTGTGGATCGGCTTCACCGTTTCCGCCGGACTGTCCCTGTACTGGTTCATCGGCGGCGTGGTGAGAATGATCTCCGACCCCATTATGACCAGCCACTACCGCAAGATCTATGACGCGGAGGATGCCGTGCGTCTGCAAAAGGCGCTGGAGCAGGAGCGCATCGAAGCCGAGAAGGAGCGCGTCCGCGCCGAGCGCCGTGCTTCCAATCCCGACGGCATCACCGCCAACACCAGCAAGAAGAAGCTGGAAAAGCAGCAGCGGGATCAGGAGCAGGCCGCCAAGGCCGCGGCTGCCAAGGAGTACGCCGCTCGGAAGGGCATTGTGGAGGAAGCCGCGAGGGAAGAAAACGCGCCTCTGTCCGGTGTCTCCGACCGTCCCTTCTGCAAGGGCCGCAACTATGACCCTGACCGCTACGCGCCCAAGTCTATGGAGGAATAAACCATGGAGAAGTCGATTATCACTTCCGGCAAGACCATCGATCTTGCCATTGAATCCGCGCTGAGCCAGCTGGGGCTGGATCGTGACAGCGTGTCCGTCACGGTGCTGCAGCAGGCCAAGTCCGGTTTTCTGGGCTTCGGTGCCCAGAGCGCCAAGGTGCAGGTGACTTATGAAGTCCCCGACCCCGTGCCGGAGAAGGAAGAAAAGCCCAAGAGCGCTCTGGGAAGCGCCTCCCGCTCCAAGCCCAAGGCCCCTGCCGCCCCGGTGAAGAAGCCGGAAGCCCCTCAGCCGCCCAAGGCCGAGCCGCCGAAGCCGGCCCCCCAGCCCGTTCCCACGCCCGCACCTGCAAAGCGCCCTGAGCCGCCCAGGCAGGACAAGCCCCGTCCTCCCAAGCCCCCCCGTCCGGAGAAGCCCAAGGCGCCTGCCGCTCCCAAGACCTACACTCCCGCCGAACCCGGTTCCGTAGAGGAGAAGATCGAAGTCTTCATCGAGGGCCTGCTGGAACACATGGATTCCAATGCCGTTCCCCACTGCTGGAAGGACGAGGGCAATACGTACAAGGTTGATCTGGTGGGCGACGATCTGGGTTACCTGATCGGCCGCCGGGGCGACACGCTGGATGCCATTCAGCATCTGACCAACTACACCATCAACCGGGATGTGGAAGGTCACATCCGCGTCAACGTGGATGCGGAGTGCTACCGGGAGAAGCGGGAGGAGAGTCTGCGCCGCTACGCCCGGAAGAAGGCGCAGCAGGTGCTGAAAGCCCGCCGCCGCACCACTCTGGAGCCCATGAACGCCTACGAGCGCCACGTGATCCACGCCGCGCTTCAGGACATGGAGAACATCACCACCCACTCCACCGGCGTAGAACCCAACCGCCGCGTGGTGATCGAGTACGTGAGATAAGAGATAAACGAAAATCGGCACCCGGAAACGGGCGCCGATTTTTTACTGCAAAAAACATTTGAAATTTTTCGCCCCATCCGTTATAATAAGCCCACAGCGTGTGGCGTTTCTGCGTAAATCCGGTTGCAGAAACGTCGCACGCATTTTTTGCGGAAATGGGTGAGAGACGGAGAGTGACGGAGAATTTTATAGGGAAATCGTGCGGCAGAAATGCGTAAGTCCGGATTTTAACGGACTTACGCAATTTTTTGTTTCAAAGAAAGGTGAATGATATGGAAACAGGAAATCAGTTTTTGGGAACGGAGCGTGTCGGAAAGCTCATGGGGCAGTACGCCGTTCCCTGCATTATCTCGCTGCTGGTGGGGGCACTGTATAACATCGTCGATCAGATCTTCATTGCAAACGCCAGCTATTTAGGCTCCTACGGCAACGCGGCCAATACCGTGGTTTTCCCGCTGACGGTGGTGGCGCTGGCCATCGCGGTCATGGTCGGCGACGGCTGCTGTGCCTTCGTCAGCATGGCGCTGGGCAGGAACGAAATAAATGACGCCAGACGCAGCGTCGGCAACGCCGTCGTATTGACCGTAGCAGGCAGCCTTGTTCTGACGGCGCTGTACCTCATTTTCGCGGACGGCATCATTGCCATGTTCGGCGGCACGGTCAATGCGGAAACGTTCCGCTGTTCTCAGGAATACTTCTTCTACATCACTCTGGGCATCCCGTTCTATATGTTCGGTCAGGCCATGAACCCCGTCATCCGCGCCGACGGCAGCCCGCGGTTCGCCATGATCTCCACACTGGCGGGCGCGGTCATCAACATCATTCTCGACCCCATTTTCATTTTCATCTGCGAATGGGGCATGATGGGTGCGGCCGTGGCGACGGTCATCGGGCAGGTGGCGACGGCGCTGTTTGCCGTGTGGTATCTGCTGCACATGAAGATCATCAAGCCCGCGCACGGCGACTATGCCCTGCGGAGGCATATCTGCGGGCGGACGCTGGCGCTGGGCATTACCAGCTTCCTGTCGCAGATTTCGATCGTGCTTTCCATGGCGGCGGTTCTGAATATGGTGAAGAAATACGGCGCGATGGATCCGGTGTTCAGCCAGGCACAGTATTCGCAGATCCCGACGGCGGTAATCGGCATCGTCATGAAATTCTTCCAGATTGTGGTCGCGATTGCGATCGGACTGGCGGCGGGCTGTATTCCGATTATCGGCTATAACGTCGGCGCCGGCGAAAAGGGCAGAGTGCGCGAGCTGCTCCTGAAGCTCACCGTTGCCGAAGCGATTACAGGTTTGATCGCAACGCTGATCTGCGAATGCTTCCCGAATGCGCTGATCGGCATATTCGGCGCGGCGAATGAAAGCGTCCATTATGCGAATTTCGCGATTCGAGCGATCCGAATGATCATGCTGCTGACGACGCTCGCGTGCATCAACAAGGGCGCGTTCATCTTCCTGCAGGCGATGGGCAAACCGTGGCTGTCCACAGGCATATCGATGCTGCGTGAGGTTGTGTTCGGAGTAGGGCTTCCGCTGCTTCTGCCGA
>OLOA01002790.1_pt1 | contig 15191 bp, 7 predicted proteins | sample 1672201 | NCBI WGS metagenome assembly OLOA01 (sample SAMEA3136658, study PRJEB25190) | human gut metagenome
GCCGGGATCCCAGATGCCAAAGCACCGTTTCGTGCCCAGAGCCTCCGGCATTCCGTCAAAGGAGAAGCCGAAGGCCTTGCGGAACAGCTTGGGAAGCAGCTCCCCCAGCTCCCGGCTCTCTGTGACGATCCGCACCCCATCCCCTGTGAAGGTATTGCAATACAGGAGGATGCCAAAGCACTGCGCCAGGGCGCAGCACCTTTGGGCCGGTACCGTCCGGCACAGCTCGCTTTTTACTTGGCCTGAAAAGGACATAATTCTGTCTCCTTCTATTTCTGGCGCAACGCCTAGGGGGCTTGCGCATTCCATCGGTCTTCCTACCCTGCCCCATGTTCTGTTCCCGGCAGGCCATTCTATCGCCCATCGCTCAGGCGGGCAGGGGCTCAGAGGCGGACCACCTCGGGCTCCAGGGAGATGCCGGAGGTTTCCAAAACCCGCTTTTGAACGTGGGCAATGAGGGCCAAAACGTCCGACTCCGTTGCGCCCCCCAGATTCACCACAAATCCGGCGTGCTTGGCGGAGACTGCCGCGCCGCCGATTTGGGTTCCCTTCAGTCCCGCCTGCTCAATGAGGGCGGCGGCATAGCCGCCCACAGGCCGCTTGAAGGTGGAGCCGGCGGAGGGAAGGTCCAAGGGCTGGGAGGCCTTGCGGCGGGCCATGAGCTCCTGCATCCGCTGGCGGATCTCCTCCGGCGCGCCAGGCGTGAGGGCAAAGGTCCCGGCCACAATGACCCGGGAGGTGCCGGTAAAGGCGCTTTTGCGGTAGCCGAAGCCCTGCTCCTCCCCTTCCAGCGTATGGTGGATCCCCTCCTGGTCCAGGAACTCCGTCCGGACTGCCACCTGGCGGATTTCCCCCCCGTAGGCGCCGGCATTCATATACAGGCCACCGCCCACGGAGCCGGGAATGCCATGGGCAAATTCCAGGCCGGACAGGCCCAGATTGGCGGCAAATACGGCGGCTCTGGCCATGGAGACCCCGGCCAGGACCCGGATGTGGACGCCGTCCACCTGCTCCAGGCCGTCCAGGCAGCCTCGGGTGCAGATGACCAGCCCCCGCCGCCCGGCATCAGCAGCCAGCACATTGGTACCGGAGCCCAAAATGGCCGGCTGCAGCTGCCGTCCATGGGCCCAGCGGAGAAGGCGGGACAGCTCCTCCACACTGCGGGGGAAGGCCATCACCTCACAGGGACCGCCGATCCGAAAGGAAGTATGTTGGGCCAGAGGCTCCTCCATCCGCAGCTCCGTCTGAGGGAAGGCCGCCTGAATTGCCTGCTGTAACTGTGTCATTTCGCTCATAAACGCCTCCGGGTGTCTGAGATATAGTCGGTGATACTATATCATATCCCGCCGGGTTATGCAAATGCATCCCAATCGCAGTCCTGGAAAAAAAGAGGCGGGGAGAGCTCAAGACCGGTCTTGAGCTCTCCCCAGGCTCTCTGGAAGTTAGCGGGAGAAGGGATTCTCCCCGGGATACGGGAGGGAGGCGGGCTGGTTGTAGGCAATATCCGCCACACCCAGGTAGCGGAAGACCTCGTACATGGTCTTGCCGCAATGGGCGAAGGCCACAGCGCCATGATGGGGGTAACGCTTGGCCAGGAGCACATGGCGGTAGAAGCGGCCCATGTCATGGATGGCGAAAATGCCGATGCCACCGAAGGAGCGGGTGGCCACAGGCAGAACCTCGCCCTGGGCGATGTAGGACCGAAGATCCCCGTTGGAATCGCATTGCAGCCGGTAGAAGGTGATGGGAGAGGCGGCAATGTCCCCCTCCAGGGTGCCCCGGGTGAAGTCCGGCGTGCCGCCGTCCTCCAGAAGCCGGTTCTGGATCAGCTGATACTTCACCGCCCGGCTGGCGCACATCTTGCAGGCGGGGGTGTTGCCGCAGTGGAAGCCCATAAAAGTATCCCGAAGGACATAGGGGAACTTCCCTGCAATGTCCTCGTCATACAGGGCCTTGGGCACCGAATTGTTGATATCCAGGAGGGTCACGGCATCGCCGGTGACACATGCGCCGATGTACTCGGAAAGGGCCCCATAGATATCCACCTCGCAGGCCACGGGAATGCCCCGGGCGGCCAGGCGGGAGTTCACATAGCAGGGTTCAAAGCCGAACTGCTCCGGGAAGGCGGGCCAGCACTTATCGGCAAAGGCCACATACTTCCGGGCTCCCCGGTGGTTCTCCGCCCAGTCCAGCAGGGTCAGCTCGAACTGGGCCATCCGGGGCAGGAGCTCCGGATAGTTGTTTCCGGTCACGCCCAGCTCCTGGGCCATGTCGGCGCAGACGGCCTCGATCCGGCTGTCGCCGGCGTGGGCCTTGTAGGAGACCAGAAGGTCCAGCTCGGAGTTCTCCTCCACCTCCACACCCAGCTCATACAGGCCTTTGATGGGGGCGTTGCAGGCGAAGAAATCCTGGGGACGGGGGCCGAAGGTGATGATCTTCAGGTTCTTCACGCCGATGACAGCCCGGGCGATGGGGACAAACTCCCGGATCATCTCCGCGCACTCCTGGGCTGTACCTACGGGATAATCGGGGATGTAGGCCTGGAGATGACGCATCCCCAGGTTGTAGGAGCAGTTCAGCATGCCGCAGTAGGCGTCGCCCCGGCCATTGATCAGATCGCCGTCTCCCTCGGCAGCGGCCACGTACATCACCGGGCCGTGGAACCGCTTGGCCAGAAGGGTCTCCGGAGTCTCCGGGCCAAAATTGCCCAGGTATACCACCAGGGCGTTGCACCCGGCAGCCCGCACATCCTCCAGGGCCTTCAGGGCGTCTGTTTCATTTTCCACGGTGACGGGGCAGTTGTACAGCCCCTCCCCGTAGGCCTGAACCACCGCCTCCCGGCGGGAGGTGGACAGGGCGATGGGAAAGCAGTCCCGGGAGACTGCAACGATGCCAAGCTTCACTTCTGGTATGTTGTTGAATTTCATGGTGATCTTCCTCGTTTCTCAAAATGGATCTGTGTAATTATGAACAGGAAATCTCGGACCTCCAGTCCCTCATGGCCTGCCCAAAGGCGGCAATCACAGGTAGAAGCCGCCCGGTCAGAGCCTGGCCACCGTCCGGACCGTCGGCGTCGGCCCGGTCGCACCAGCAGCACAGCATGGCTCCGGCAGGCTGGGGAATGACCGTATCCCGGTCAAACACCCTGCCGTCAAAGCCGCGGACCTGTTCGGTGTGGCTCTCCCAGTCCTTCTGACCGGCGCCGCAGTAATACCGGTGATTGGCATTGATCAGGTGGAACCCTGCTTCCGCCAGGGTGGCGGCGGAAGCAGGGCGGTAGCCCTCCCAGCCGGCAATCCAATACTGGACCCAAATCCGGCTGTCGATGGTTCCATAGGTTTCCTTGTCATCATGATAATAAATCCCGTCGTTGAATGCCATGGGGACCATGCCATTTTGGGCAATCCGCTCAGCCAGGCCGTTGACGAAGGACACAAAATGCTTCATGTCCCCATTGTGGTAGATGAGGTCAAGACCCATGGTCCCCAGATCGTTGGCAAATTCATCGGCGCAGAAGTTGAAAAAGCGGCAGCCCCTTCCGGCAAAATAGGCGGCATATTGCTCCGCCAATGCCAGCCCAAAGGCCACAGCCTCAGGATTCCCCAGGTTCAAAGAGCTGCGGGAGCCGGGATAGCGCAGATGGGGAAAGTGCTCCAAAATGGCGCCCATGTGGCCGGGCATATTGAGGGCGGGAATGATTTCCACACCCACCTGCCGGGCATAGTCCAGGATTTTCTCCATGTCCTCCTGGGTGAGGTACCGGCCGGAGCCGTCTGGAGCCTTGTCCTCCTGGCAGTAGCCGTCCCCCAGAGCCGGGGTCAGGTCGTAGACGCCGTAGGGGGTTCGGACCACCCTGTCGCCAGGGGCAAACCGGAAGCCCTGGTTGTCGGACACATATAGCTGCATCATGTCCAGCCCCTCTCGGGACGCCCCATCCAGCAGCTTCCGGATGGCCGGAACTCCAAAGTATTTCCGCCCGGCATCCAGGAAAAAGATGCCTAAGGGCTTGTTCGCCGCCGGATTCATGGCAGCAGCTCCCCGATGTCCAGGTTAACCCCCTCCAGGAGCACCGGAGCGCCCTGGGCGGCCTCGCTGCTCTCCCTGTGGGCCAGGAGCCACTTGTTACAGGCCCAAAGGCGGCGGTCCTCCTCATTTTTGGGGGAAATCTCCGGCCTGGGACCGTTGGTGCCCAAGGGGAGCACGATGAGAACCCGGAAGCCCGCTCCCTTTTTGGCAGAGCAGGGGGCGTAGTGCAGCGTGGTGGCGTAGACCTCCACCAGGACCCCGGCTGGGCAGTGGAAGGCCTGAACCTTGGCCGTATCCAGGCGGCCGTCTTCCATATCCTCCCGCTTGGCAACCAGCAAAATGAAATCCCGGCTGCCCAGGTTCAGCTCGCTGTCCCGGTGGTACTCCAGGCAGTTGAGCTTCGTATTGTGGCCATTGCACCAGCCCAGCTGGATGGGCATGCCGCCGTAAACGCCTGCCGCCAGCTCCCTGGCCACGGGCAGCTCCATCAGCTCCTTTTGCAATGGCACATACTCCACCGCCTCCGGCAGGGGCGTGGCCGCCTCCAGAGTCTCCAGCAAAGGTTTGCAGTCATAGCCGGTGATGACCTGGCCGTAATTTTGGAAAGCCGGGTCCAAAACAGATAAGATATTCAAGTGGTTTCTCCTCCTTCACGTATCCAACAGGCTGGGGAACAGAGCCTTGCAGGCAGGGTAAATGTTCCGGAATTGCTGGTAACGGGCCTCATAACGGGCCGCCAGCTCCGGGTCCGGGCGGACAGTCTCCGACACCCGGACCAGCCTTTGGCAGGCCTCGGTCACATTGGCAAAGGCGCCGCAGGCCACCATAGCAAGCATGGCGCCTCCCAGGCCAGGCCCTTGCTCCGATGCCACGCTGTCCAGCTCCACCTGCAGCACGTTGGCCAAAATCTTCTTCCACAGGGGACTTTTGGCTCCGCCGCCGCAGATCTTACTCCGGGAAATGGAAATCCCCAGCTTTTTGGCCACCTCGAAGCTGTCCCGAATGGCAAAGGCCACCCCCTCCAGGACCGCCTGGGTCAGGTCTTCCCGCCGGGTGTCCATGGTCATGCCGATGAAGGTTCCCCGGGCGTTGGTGTCATTGATGGGGCTCCGCTCCCCCATGAGGTAGGGCAGGAAATACACGTGGTTGCGGCCCAGCATCTCCTCCGTGATCCCCGCCTGCTCGGCGGCGTAATCCTCCGTGCGGAAGATGTCCTCCATGAGCCACTTGTTACAGGAGGCAGCGGAGAGCATACAGCCCATGAGATGGTAGCCCCCGTCGGCATGGGCAAAGGCGTGGAGGGCATTGTTGGCGTCCACCCGGAAGTGATCCGAAGAGATGAAGACGGTGCCGGAGGTGCCCAGGGAAATGTTGCAGCCGCCCTCCCCCACCGTGCCGGTCCCCACCGCAGCGGCGGCGTTGTCTCCGGCGCCGGCGGCCACCCGGACGGTCTGGGGCAGGCCCAAGGCCTGGGCCACCTCCGGCAGGAGGGTCCCCACTGTCTCGTAGCTCTCGTACAGGCGGGGCATTTGAGCCTCCGTAAGTCCACACAGCGCCAGCATGTCCCGGGACCAGCGTTTGTTTGCCACGTCCAGAAGGAGCATCCCGGAAGCGTCGGAATAGTCGGTGCAGTGTACCCCGGTCAGGAGGTAATTGATGTAATCCTTGGGAAGCATCACCTTTTTGATTCTGGCAAACAGCTCCGGCTCCTGCTCCCGCATCCACAGAAGCTTCGGAGCCGTGAAGCCGGCAAAGGCGATGTTGGCCGTCCATTGGGAGAGCCGGTCCCTGCCCACGGTCTCGTTCAAGTCGGAAACCTGCTTTGCTGTCCGGCCGTCGTTCCACAAAATGGCGGGGCGGATGACCCGGTCCTCCTCGTCCAGGACCACCAGGCCGTGCATCTGACCGCCGGCGCCAATGCCGGCCACCTGGCTCCCGTCGAAGCCCTCCAGGAGAAGGGGGATTCCCTCCCACACGGCCTTCTGCCAGTCCGCCGGGTTCTGCTGGCTCCAGCCCGGCCTGGGGAATTCCAGGGGATAGTCCCTGGAAACCACATGGAGGATCTCCCCCGCTTCGTTCATCAGCAGCAGCTTCACTGCCGAGGTGCCCAAATCAATTCCAATGTACAGCATCACATACCTCGTCTTTCCGAAACCCCGGCTGTTCGGGGTCACATAGGTTAGGTCTATTATATACGAAACCTCCCGGCGTTTTCAACCAGCTTGTCAAAATTAGCCACGGCAGCAGCATGGCTCCCGCGGATGACATTGCCCAAGGGGAATTTTGTTGCACGCAGTGAGATTTGCCAATGAGCCAGTCAATCCAAAGGACTGACTGGCTCAGGGTTCCGGTTATATCAGTTGCCAGGCAAAGGAATTACTCCTCGGTCATGTAGCGCATGAGGATGGTGGCGAACTGTGCCCGGCTGGCGGAGGCGGTGGGGCTCAGGGTGGCGGAAGCGCCATTGCCGATGCCGTTGATGAGACCATTGGCCACAGCCCAATTCATCGCCTCTTTGGCAAAGTTGGAGACCTTTCCGGCGTCAGAGAAGGCGGACAGGACATCCTCTGCCACGGCCTGTTCCCCGTCGTAGCGGTACAGGATTGCAGCCAACTGCTCCCGGGTGATGGCAGCTTCCGGCTTGAAGGTGCCGTCGCCGTTGCCCTCCACAATGCCCTGGGATGCGGCCCAGAGAACAGCCTCGGTGTAGAACTTGCCTTCCTTCACATCGGTAAAGGCATTTTCCAAACCGTCTACCCCGGGCTCGCCCTCCATCCGGTAGAGGATGGTGACAATCTGGCCACGGGTGATGGCTGCGTTCACGCCAAAGACACCGTTGCCCATGCCTTCCATGTAGTTGCTCCGGACCACGAAGTCCACACCCTTGTGATACCATGCATCCAGGGACACATCCCGGAACAGGTCAGATGCGCAGACCAGCTCACCGGCAGCCTGGATGGCCTCCTTGGCTGCAGCCAGGGCAGCCTCGACTTCTTCCACCGTCTGGGCAGCTTCCACGGCCTGTCTGGCCTGGGCCAGGGCGGCATCCACCTGCTCCATCTGCTCGGGGGTATAATCGGACACATCAATGCCCACCAGCTCGATGATGGCGCTGTACTTGGCGGCGGTGAGGGCGGCCTCCTGGGCCTTCTTCAGCGCCTCTTCCACCTTCTTCTGGGCCTCTTCCGCGGCCTTCTGGGCAGCCTCGGCATCCTCGGCGGCCTTCTGGGCCTGGGCCAGGTACTCCACCATCTCGGCCTTAATGGCTACGATCTCAGCATAGGTCTCAGCCATCTGCTTGGCGTAGTCGGCAGCCTGGGCGGCGGAGGCAGCAGCCTCCCGGTTGGACTGCTCCGCAGCATTCCGCGCCGCTTCGGCGGCACTCTGGGCATCTGCGGCAGCAGCCTCGGCAGCCTCGGCAGCCTCCTGAGCGGCCTTGGCCTCTTCTGCAGCCTTCTCGGCTGCTTCCTTGTTCTCCGCAGCAGACTGGGCGGCTTCGTCCGCCTTCTCCCGGGCCTCCTTGGCCTGGTCACGGGCCCGTTCCGCCTGCTCCTGGGCGTCCTCGGCAGCGGCCTGGGCCTTTTGGGCCTCGTGCATGGCATTGGCAGCCTGGGCGGCACTGCTGGCAGCCACTTCCGCAGACGCAGCAGCGGCGGCGGCGCTGGTAGCGGCATCTGCAGCCTTCGATGCGGCAGCCTTGGCAGAACCAGCGGCCTCTGCGGCTCTCATAGCGGCTTCGCGATTGGACTTCTCGGCAGCCTCAGCGGCCTCCTGCGCGGCATCCTGGGCGATCTTGGCAGCATCCTGGGCGGCCTTGGCCTCGTCCCGGGCGGTCTCGGCAGCCTTCTCGGCAGCTTCGGCCTTCTCGGCGGCCTCCTGGGCCTTGTCCTTGGCAGCTTCCGCGGCGTCGCGGTTGGTACCAGCCTCTTCGGCGGCCTTTCTGGCTGCTTCCTCAGCGGCAATTGCCTCATTGCGGGCAGCCTCGGCAGCCTCTTGGGCAGTCTCGGCCTTCTCCTGGGCAGCCTCAGCAGCAGCCTTGGCAGCCTCAGCGTCGTTCTTGGCAGACTCGACTGCCTGGGACAGGTCCACCAGATCCTGATCGGACAGGCGGACGCGAACCTGGATGCTCTCCAGCTCCTGGCCGCCCTTCTGGTAGGAGACGTTCCAGGTGCCAATCTCATCTGCCACAAACACGCCGTTGGTGTCTGCCACCAGCTTGCCGGTGTAGGCGTAGAGCTCCAGCTCGTTGATCCGAACGTTGTTGTCATTGCCGGCCGTGGACTTGCCCACGTACAGGCGGTAGACCTGGGCCTGGACCAGATTTTCCTGGGGGATTTCCCGGGTCACGTCCACATCGAGGTTGCCGGTGACGGCGTCCAGGTCAATCCAGTAGGAGTTGTTGCTCATCACGGAATTCTTCTCGCTGGAGGACATGGCCAGGAAGTCCTCCTCCGTGACGGAGCCGTTGGGATCCAGCACCTGGAGGCTGAAGTCCTGGGTGATGTAGCTCTCCAGCTCACCCTTGGCGTGGACGGAATGCCACTTGCCCACAACCATAGACTCCGGCAGGGTAAAGCCAACCCAACCGGTGGCGCCCCGGCCGCACCACTTGTTGCTGCTGCCAGTGATGATACCGTCAAAGAGGTGATACGCCTCCTCGCCACTGTACTGGGCGGACTGGCCCTGGACGCTGGCGTTCAGCGCCACATTGGTAGTCTCGTCCAAGGTGCCCAAATCGGGCTTCTCCACACTGGAGGGAACATAGATTTCGCCGTTTTCATCGGTGATGACCACCTTCACACCCTTGGGCATGGTGGTGGCACTGGTCAGGTAGGCCTCGTCCACCCAGCTTTCGCCCTCCAGGTCGGCCACCGGCGTGCCGCGAACGGTCTTGAAGGTCTTGTAGCTGTCGCTCAGCAGGTCCAGCAGCTGGTACTGCTGGCCATTGCGCTCGTAGATGACGTCGGACATTTCCTCCCGCACCAGAGCGGGCTGCTGGCCGCTGTAGGTGAAGCCCATAGGAGCAACCTCGTGGCCATACACAGTAAAGCGAGCGTAGCAATCGATTTCATCTGTATTCGTGATCCGAATGTACTGGGCTCTGGCGCCCTCCGGCAGTGTCACTGTATAGTCGGCGGTCGCATCGGTCACCTCAGCGGCTACTGTATAATTGGTTCCGTCGATAGATACTTCCACGGTCATCTTAGTCAGGACTTCGTAGTAGCCCCAATCGGCATAGGGGTTTGAAACCTGAATGGTGCTCAGGGGCACAACCCGGTTCAAGTCAATCGTCGTACTGTTGCCGCCCCAATAGGACAGATAACCGCTCCCTACCTGGCTTGCAACAGGATTGATCTCCTCCTCCAGGTTGGCAGTGTTGAAATAGGACTCCATGCCATCCTTCAGCTTGCCCTCTTTGGTCCCGGAGGACAGGTCCAGCTTGGCGTTCTGCCAGTTCCAATAGTAGGCATTGGTATAGGCGGAAGGGGAAGCGGCGGTGATCTTGCTGATCTGGCTGTTGGAAATCACAAAGTTGTGAAGCATGGTCATGGCGGAAATGTCAAGCTCCGTCATGTTGGTGCCGGAGAGATACAGGTTCTCCACATTGACACAGCCTGTGAAGTCCACCTGGAGATTCGGATGGTCTTCCAGCTCCACAAAGGTCAGCGCCCGGCAGTTGGTGAGGTTCAGGGTCTCCAGACCGGTGGGCAGCATGTCGGAGGTGAGCTTGGTCACCTTGGTGCCGGTGAGGTTCAAACCCGTAAGGCCGGGCAGATACTGGGCAATGCCGGTCAGGTCCTTCACCTCGGTGTTCTTGCAATCCAGGACGCCGGTAAACCCAGACAGATCGGTTACGTAGGGACCCACCTGGCTGATGACGGCCTGCCGCAGGGCGGCGTCGGGGAAATAGGTCTCGTCCACCAGGGGTTCCATATTCCGAACCTCAGGCAGGGTGGAGCCGAAGGCCTTGATCACATCGGCAATCTTCTCGGCTACGCCTGCACCCTCATCCAGGCCGTCTGCCGCGCCGTTGTCGCACCAGACGCAGAGCATGGCGCCAGCAGGATTGAAAATGGTGTCTCCACCTTCGAATTCGGTGCAGTCAAACTCGCCAGCCTTCTTCACGCTGACCTGCCAGTCGGCGTTGCCCAGCACCCAGTAGTAGCCCTGGTTGGTGTTGATGAGCTCAAAGCCGGCGTTGTTCAGGGTGGTGGCAGAGGCCAGGTTGTAGCCGCCCCAGCCGGAGGACCAGTAGCAAACCTGGACGTCCTGGTCCATTTCCACGGTGGTGTCGTTGTTATACAGGACGCCATCGTTGAAGGCTCTGGGGGTCATGCCCTTGTCCTTGATGATGGCAGCCACGTCGTTGAAGAAGGGCACAAAGTGCTCCTTGTAAATGCCGTTCTGATAGATCACCTCGAAGCCCATGCTGCCCAGGTCATTGGCAAACTCATCGGCGCCGAAGTTGAAATGCTTGCAGCCCTTGGAGGCAAAGTACGCGGCATATTTCTCCACGATTGCCTTGGCGAAAGCCTTTGCCTCGTCGCTGGTCAGATCAATGGAGCTCTTGGAGCCGGTGTAGCGCAGGTCGGGGAACTCCTCCAGAATGGCGCCCATATGGCCGGGCACATTCAGGGCGGGAACCAGCTCAATGCCCTTGCTGTTGGCATAGGAGATGATTTCATCCATCTCGGCCTGGGTCAGGTATTGGTTGGAGCCGTCCGGATATTTGTTGTCTCCCACATAGCCGTCACCCAAGGAGTCAGTCAGGTCATAGGTGCCGAACTCCGTGGTCACGGTCATGTCGTCCAAGGCAAAGCGGAAGCCCTGGTTGTCGGAGAAGTACAGCTCCAGCTGGTTGAAGTTGGCCTCAGCCATGGTGTCCAGAATCTGCTTGATGTACTGCACACTGAAATACTTCCGTCCAGCGTCCAGGTGGAACACCCGCTCGAAGGCTTGGGGAATGATGGGCTCGCCCTGATCGTCGAAGTTGTATGTCACCTTCTCAGAGACATTTCCATCGTAGTCGGTCAGAGTGACCTCCAGGGTCAGGATGTCACTGGGCAGGGACTGGAAGCGGGACCAGTCGTTGTTCAGCTCGTTATGGCTCTTCACACCACGGGTGTACTCCTCAGAACCGGTACTGCCGCTCCGTGTGGTATAGGTGAAGCTCAGCTTATACCAGTCGGTGCAGGCCACAGGAGCGGTCAGCTGATGGCCGGTCATAGGGCCGTCGTAGGGGACGCAGTAGCTGTCGTCCAGATCGCCATCGTAGGCCTTGGGCGAGCCGCCCACCGGGGTCACCAGCATCTCATACTCCCTGCCGTCGGCGCCGGCGCCTGTGGGAACGGCGACAACCACAGAGGACTCACCGGCAGCAGCCTGAGCCGTGAAGGTCTCCTTGGTGGCAGGCACATAAACGGAAACGTCTGTCGCTACTGTGGCATCGGCGGGGGTAAAGCTCACCGTGAGGGTGCCGTCGGCAGCTTCCACAGCCAAATCGGTGACGGCTTTGGCGTAATCATAGGTGGCGGTGGCGGCCTCAGACTCGCTGCCATCGGCGCCAACGGCGGTCACCTTGATGGTCACCTCACCCTGCGCGTCGTAGACGTCCTTGATGTAGTAGATCTCGTCGTAGATACCGCCCATGTACTGCTCTACCCCGTTGATTACGGCATAGACGTTGTACTGCTTCACGGAATCGTACTCGCCCAGGTCCCAGGACACGACCATCTCGTTCGTATCATAGGCCTTGTCAATGGTGAGGCCGGTGGGAGCATCGGGGGTCAAATTCTGACCGGAGGTGTACTTCAGCTGGCCGATGTGCATCTGATAGTTCTCAGAAGCGCCCTTGAAGTACAGGCCGATCATGGCAATGGACTCGCCGGCGTAAGCGGACAGGTCCGCCGTGGAGGTGACCCAGCCGTCGGAGGCGGCAACGGTGTTGTCCAGGGGGATCTCGGTGACGGTGTAGGTATTGTTCTCGGTGTTGATGTCCTTGGCGAACACAACGCCCAGGCTCATGGCCACGTTGTCATCGGAGGTCTTCTGGAAGGTCAGAGCCAGCTTGCTGGCGTCCGTCACATCCAGGTTGGTCTTGTACAGATGCATGAAGTTATCGGCGTCCACCTTGCCGTAGACCGCCAGGGAGGAGCCGCCTTCGTAGGGGTCCACCAGGTCGAAGTCAAAGGCAGTTGGCGTTCCATCCTCCAAATATCGCTGATATTGCGTGCCATAGTCAAATTCCGCACCCAGCTTGGAGCCGGCGGTCTCAAACCAGAACTGCCAGGTAGGCAGAATATCCTGAAGGTTGAGGTTTGCCCATTCATGGCTGTTGGATATCTCACCATTTTGGGCATAGACCAGACCGTGGCCGGCATTGAAATTGGTAGTAAATGCATCACCGGATACCACAGAGCGCTCTGTGATCATTCTGGCAATACCCGGCATGATATTGTTGGTAATACCAACCTCAGCATTGCTGGAAATGGTTTTATCTGTGGGATCCCCGGAGGAGCCGGTGAACCAAGCCCGCTCCCGCACAAAGGTCATCCACTGATACTCGTCCTCTTCCCGGCGGAACCGCTGTTTGTCTGCAAAATCCTCGTCAAGGCCGTGGTGAACAAAGTCGGTGCCGAGGGATGCGATCGAAGCAATCACCTGATCGTTGCTCCACATTTTAGAAAAGCTATTGCGGTTGCCCCAGCGGTCGCCACCAGCTTCGTAACCGCCAAACACGGCTCCATAGCCGTACTTTTCGACCTCTTCCTTCGCATGCTCCGTTGTCCAGCCATAGTCCAAGAACTGGGAATCCGCAGCGCCGGAATCCAGATAGCTTTCATTGATGCTTCCTGCGGCATCGTACCACTGAATATATTGACCGGCGTCCCGCAGGGTTTTTAAAAAGGCCTGCAGTTCGGTTTTTGCCTTGCCGGAGGGAGCATCCGCGCCTTCCAGATTGACAAACCAACCGTCGAAGCCGTAATACTCCGCGATTTCAATGAGTTTTTCTGCGTAAGGGAAACCGCCGTCCTCATCCCGCTGGATCAGCGTCCGCCAGGACTGGTAAGCCCGGGGCAGGAAGATACAACCCAGAGACAACGCGCCATTTTTGTGGGCTGCGTTGGTATAGGCCGCGTTGGGCAGGTTCATCATGCCAAACTCAAAGGGAGTTCCCTTGCCGTTGAACTCGCGCTCACTTTCCACATCCCACAGAGATTCGGGTGTGGTGGCAGGCGTCTGCCCGTGCCAGGGGGCATATACATCTATGTATTGCCAGAAGTTAAAGCAATATTCACTGAACTCGTTGGTATAGGAAGTGCCGCCAAAAAAGGCGTTCCCATAGTCACCGGCCAGGGTCAGGTACTGTACCTCCGGGTTCAGGCTGGGGTTGGCCTGGGTGGCAGCAACAGCCTCAATCCGATTCTGCAGCGGAACCCGGGCCCGCGTGAGCTCTGCATCGGGATCGGTGGCAGGATCCCAGGATAGCAGATCCTCCGCCCTGTATCCATGAGATGTTGGCTCATTCTGCCCCTGGGCGCTCTCCCCCTGATAGGGCAGCGTCGTACCGGCGAAGGCAATGGTTGGGCACAGAGATAGCACCATAGCAATCACCAGCACGAAGGATAAAAGCCGCGTGCACTGTTTTTCCTTCATTTGTGTGTTTTCTCCTTTCAAGCTTTTATTTCCACATGCATCCCAGGCGTTGTTTCCGGTACGCACATTGAAACCGTAGTGGAATACTCGTCCTCTAGCTCTTTTCAGGTGGGGAGGCAGACAGCATTATATTAAGCGACTCCTGGATTTTTACAATTGATTACCTTCCCAGGATATGCTACAATGTTCCCAAACTAAATTTGCGCTGGGAGGGGTGGGGATGCGTGCGGACCAGATGCCTTTGGAGGCTGATTTGCGGGAGAAAACACAGCACGGAACGGAGTCTTTTCCCTTTCAGTACTACGCAGATGCGCTGTATCGATATGACAACCAATTTGTTCCCCAGCATTGGCATTCCGAACTGGAGTTTGTCATAGCCTATGGCGGCGAGATAGAGATTCAGGTGTGGAACCGGCCGGTGAGACTGAAAAGTGGAGAAGGCATATTGATAAACGCCAATGTGCTTCACAGCTATCAGCAGATACACCCCGAAGATCAATGCATTTGCCCGAACATCGTTTTTGGGGACGGACTAATCGCACCGATTGCAAGTACTGTCCACGAAAAATATGTGGACCCGATTATTCGGGACGGAACCATGCCTTATATTGCCTTGGAGCATGGGATTCCGTGGCAGAAAGAAATACTTGCCCATCTGGATATCATCTTCTCCCTGAGCCAGCGCTATGGAAAATTGGGATCGTATGAGTCAACGCCAGTTTCATATCTGTCTAATGCAGATCTCATGGTAGATTGCTTTGAAATGCGGGTTCATGAGGAACTGACCCGGATTTGGCAGATCCTGTATGGGAACCTTTCCGCAGTGCCGAGAATTCCAATTCTTAACAAAGAGGCCACGCAGCAAATTCGAATCCAGAAAATGCTAACCTATATCCACAGGAACTATATGCATCCCATTACGCTAGCAAGCATCGCCTCAGCTGCTGCAATTGGAAAAAGCGAAGCAGCACGCTGCTTTCGGAGATATATGAATGACTCTCCGATCAGCTATCTTCTACAGTACAGGATCGCCCAGGCAAAACAGCAGCTTCAGAATCCCCACAAAAATGTGGTGCAGATCTGCATGGAATGCGGTTTCCAATCCCCCAGCTACTTCTCAAAAGTCTTCCGCCGGGAAACCGGAATGACGCCGGTCCAATACAGGCAATACCCGACTCCTTAGACTTTTCAATTCAATCGCCGACAGAGGCTGCATGACAGCTCCGGCTCTGAGTTCCATCTCGGAGCCGGAGTTTTTGCACGATGGCAGGATTTACGCTTACCAAGATTCGACCAAAACACGGACAATTTTGGGTAAAAATAGGGCACACCGCCCACAGCCTGGAGGCTGTAGGGGTGTGCCCAAAGAAAGAGGCAAAAGGAGAAGGATCAGAAGTTTTGATCCACAATCGTCAGCAGCTTGGCCAACTGAGCGCGGGTTAAGGTATCCTTGGGCTGCAGCGTGCCGTTGGGGAAACCCTCAAAGAGATTTTTAGCGGTAGCCCAGG
>OLOA01002794.1_pt1 | contig 15171 bp, 14 predicted proteins | sample 1672201 | NCBI WGS metagenome assembly OLOA01 (sample SAMEA3136658, study PRJEB25190) | human gut metagenome
AACCGGATCGTTACCGGTGGCTCGTGGTACCCGATGTGGCGTTGCAGAAAGCGCGGCTGGCACGGCTGCACCTGCGCGGCAAAGCCGACATATGGAGCGAAAACGGGTATGGTTTCGCCACGGAGCGGCCAGAGGGGATAATTGGCAAAGTATTCGCAATCGAACGTATCGAGCCCTACGACCCCCGGCGGCTGAAACGCGCGTTCAAAGGCCGCGGCGCGGAGTTGATGAAACGGGATTTCCCGTTCGCCGCAGAAGAGCTGGGACGGCGGCTGGGCGTACATGCCGGCAACGACGTTCGGCTGGCCTTCACGAAAATCGGGAGCGGTTTTTGGGTTGTACGGCTGGAATAGCTATATTTGCACGACTGGGACAGCGTCCGCCCCGACGGCACACGGGCCTCGGCACGGCGCCTCCGGGTTACGGGAACGGAAACGGCTTATGAAAATCAGCGAAATATTCACCTATTTTACGGACACGATCTTCCGGCGCGACATCCGCGAATGGCGCAACCCGGTGATCCGCTGGCTCGTGCAGCAATACCGGCTGCTGTTCTATACGGCGCGGGGCCTGCTCGAACACGGCACCATCGTCCGCAGCGCGGCACTCACGTTCTACACGCTGATGTCGCTGGTACCGATCGTCGCGGTGGTCTTCGCCGTTGTCAAGGGTTTCGGGCTGGCCGACGGGCTGGTGGAAAACCTCTACGCCCTCTTCCCGCAGAACCCCGAGATCGTAGACTACATCGTCACGTTCGCCGAAAAGGCGCTCGCCCGTACGCAGGGCGGCGTGGTGGCCGCCGTGGCGCTGGTCATGCTCTTCTGGGCGGTGATCCGGGTCTTCGGCTCGATCGAAAGCGCCTTCAACAACATCTGGGAGGTCAAGGTCGAACGCAGCCTCACCCGCCAGTATACCGACTACATCGCCGTGGTGATGATCGTCCCTGTGTTGTGGATCGTCGCCAATGCCGTCGGCAGCTACGCCCAGCAGATGCTGGGCTTCGACGGCAGTTGGTATTTCACCCTGCTCTCGCACCTGGCGTCGATGGTCATCATCTGGATCATGTTCACCATCCTGTATATCATCATCCCCAATACGAAGGTCAAATTCAGGAGCGCCCTGATGGCGGGCATCGTCGCCGGCACGCTTTTCCTGCTTTTCCAGTGGGGTTATCTCTATATCCAGCGGTGGATGACCTCCTACAACGCCATCTACGGCAGTTTCGCAGCGCTGCCGCTGTTGCTCATCTGGCTCCAGACCTCGTGGCAGATCCTGCTGTTCGGCGGCGAATTGTCGTTCGCCTACCAGAACATCGCCCGTTTCGGCGAAGAGCGCGAATCGCTCCTCATCAGCTACGACCAGCGGCGCAAGATCCTGCTGGCCGTGATGCTCACGGTCGTGCGGCACTTCCGCGGCCAGGGCGGCGCCACCCCGGCCGACGAGATCCGGGCACAACTGGATCTGCCCACGCGCATCGTCAACGACATCCTTTACCAGCTCGTGCAGGCCGGACAACTGATCGCCGTGCCCTCGGGCGACGGCGAGCGCGAAGTGGCCTTCGCCCCGGCGCACGACCCCCAGTCAATGACCGTTTACGGCATACTCGAAGCGGTCGAAAAATCGGGGCAAACGACCGTCGACCTGACCCAGAGCGACGAACTGACCCGCATCGACCAGGAACTGGAAACGCTCAAAGAGACCGCCCGCAAATCGCAGGACAACGTCCGGCTGGTGGATTTACTGTAAAACGATATGGAGAGACCTTTGGAACGCGTAGTGATCGTCGGCAGCGGAAACCTTGCCGAAGCATTGGCGCAGGCCGTCGCCCGAAGCGGCCTGCAACTGGTACAGTTGTTCGCCCGCAACGCCGCACGGGGGGAGGCTGTCGCCGCACTCGCCGGAACGCAGTGGACGGCAGACCCGGCACGGCTGGCCGACGCGGACATATACCTGATCTCTGTGAGCGACAAGGCCGTCGGGGAGGTAGCCGCGGCGCTGCCCCTGCCTGCAGGAGCCGTCGTCGCCCATACTGCGGGGAGCGTGCCGCTCGATGCGCTTCCCGCCCATGCACGCCGCGCCGTCTTCTATCCGCTGCAAACCTTCACCAAAGGGCGCAGCGTGGATTTTTCGCAAATCCCCCTCTTCCTCGAAACCGATGACCCCCCCCTGCGTCCCGCACTCGAAGCCTTCGCCCGCCGTCTTTCGCACACGGTGGTGTGGGCCGACTCGGCCTGCCGCGCCAAGGTGCACCTCGCGGCGGTTTTCGCCTGCAACTTCGTCAACCACATGTACGCCGTCGGCGAAGGCATCGTCCGCAGCGCGGGCCTGCCCTTCGACGTTCTCAAACCGCTCCTGGCCGAGCCCGCCGCCAAGGCACTCGACGCCGCCTCCCCGGCCGACGTGCAGACAGGCCCCGCCGTGCGCAACGACCTGCCCACGATGGCACGCCACCGTGCACTGCTCGCCGCCGCCCCCCGACTCGAAAACATCTACTCGATAATAAGTAACAACATATGGGAAATTTCAAAGAAGATATAGCCCGCACCGAGGCGTTTATCTTCGACGTGGACGGCGTGATGACCGACGGCGGCATCATCCCCACGCTCGACGGCGATTTCATCCGCCGCTACAATGCCAAGGACGGCTATGCGCTGGGCTACGCCGTCAAGATGGGCTACAAGGTCTGCATCATCACCGGCGGACGCGGCAAGACGCTCGAAAACCGCCTGCGGATGCTGGGTATCAACCGCTACTACACCGACTGCATGGACAAAATCACGGCCATGCGGGAATATTTCGCCGACGAGGGCATCGACCCCGCGCACGCGATCTACATGGGCGACGACATCCCCGACTTGGAGTGCATGCGCGAGGTGGGCATCCCGGTCTGCCCGGCCGACGCCGCGGCCGAAGTGATCGAGGCTTCGCGTTACGTCTCGGAGTTCCGGGGCGGCGAAGGGGCCGTGCGCGACATCGTCGAACAAGTGCTCCGCGCCCGCGGCGACTGGGCGAAAAACTCCGAGGGCGTCACCCCGTCGTCGCTGGCGGCGTCGCGGTAAACCCGCTCCGAAAAGGCCACGAAAAAGCCGGGCTTCGCAGGAAGCCCGGCTTTTCCATATACTGCCTAAAGGCACCTATTGCATCCATTCCACGTCCGTCGCGTCGCGGAACAGAATGTTGAGCGGTCGCGCCATGCTCTCGGCATTCGCGGCGAAGATGAACCGCACTTTATCGAGGGCCACCGTCAGGAACACCGTCGAGGGGTAGCCGCCGATCATGTCCACGCGGTCGATCAGCGCCCACACGAATATCTCGAACGGCATTTGGCCGGGCAGCAGCGTTAACCCCGGGAACTCGATCTCGTAACCGGCCGACGAGGTATCGGCGGGGTGGGGCTTGAAGAAGATGTCATACCCCTCGCCGTACTGCTCCACGATCCGTGCGACATAGTCGCGCTGTTGCCGTGCGCTCTCCTCGCTCCCGTGGCTGGTACCGATGATGACCAGGTTCTTTTTCGGGGAAGCGTCGAACAGGGCCGCGAATTCGTCGTAATCGAATCCCGCCATGTCGTAAAACCGCTTACGGGCGGACTCGGGCAACGCCGAAAGCATCTCATAAGGCTGGATACTTTCGATCTCCATCTCCCCGAGCTTTTCGGTGATGAACGGACAGGAACTTTCCAGCAGCGAACCGTCCTGCACCACCAGCCGGTAGTCGGGGCGGGTGGAAAGGTAATAGGGCCACGTATAGCTTTCGAACTCGGGCAGCGAACGGGTCTCGGGATAACGTCCGCCGTGGTTCCAGTCGAGTGCCTCTACCTCGGCGGCATAGGTATCCTAGTTCTGTTCGGCCGTCGCCGCGTCGCCGAAGTAGTTGTAGAAATTGTTATAAGTTCCCGTACCGTCGGAAAGCATACTCACCTTGACCCGTGCCGAGTCGATCCCCTGCGCCACGAACCAGTCGTAACCGATCCGGCAGCGGAGGTCGTCCACATAGAGGCCGAAGACGGCCGTCGGGTCGGCGCTGTTGATCTCCAGGATACGGCGCTTCATTTCGCGCGCCATTGCTTCCATTTCGGCCTGCGTGGCATCGGCCGTTCGGTCTGCGGCGGTCGTAACCTCGGCACGCCCCGGGAACTCCGCCGGGTCGAACGTCCTGGAGCGCGAATAGAATACGTAGCTGGGCTTGTCGTGCGAGAGCAGGTGAATGCCCGCATACAGGGTAGGCATCGTCCCGAACGTCACGTAGAAATAATAATCGGGGGAGTCATAGCCGGCCGACAGGGCTCCCTGCGACAGGCGGAAGGGTACGATCGCATCCCCGCATGCAAAGGCGAGCTGGGCGCTGCGTGCGGCACCCGGATTCTCGTCGAGGCTCAGTTCGACCTCGGAATATCCCGCAGGGCCCTCGGTCGCGGAAAGCGTGAACCACGTGTCTCCCGCAGCCTTCGTCACACGCAACGGGGCGGGAGCCAGCACGGAAATCTTGCCTGCGCGGGCCAGTCCGTCGAGCGACAGGAAATGTTCCCCGCCGTTGATTACGATCAGGTTCTGCGATGCTTCGTCATCACTGCACGCCGCGGTGCCCGAAAACAGCGCCAGGCAAAGGAAGAGCCGGAATAATTTTTTCATAAGGCGAATTGTTTTATGATACTGCCTATATAAACGCCGCGAATCCCGTTTTACTGCGTTCCCGCGGAAAATAACAGTAAAATTTAAGCCGCACGGGTTGTCTCCGTGCGGCTTTGTCATTGAAAACGAGGAGTTAGCCGTTTCTTTTCTTCTTGATCCGGTCGAAATGCCCGCGGATGTGCTCGCGGAATAACTCCCGCCGGTATTTCAGATCGGCCTGCCAACCCAGCCAGCGGGTATAGCGCTCGCGCTTTTCAGGATAAATATCGCGTATGGTCACCAGGATGCCCGTCTCCTCCACGCCGCCGAAATCGGGGTTCGACACCGTATCGAAGACCCGCATCGTGGGCGAAAGGTTCATATAGGCATTTATCAGCGGCGGTATATTCTCGTTGAACTCGCGGATCTTCTGGATCAGTATCCGGTAGTTCTCCTGATAGGTACGCCCCGTGAAAAGCTGTTCGTAATAGGGGTCGTCCAGGTCGAGCTTCAACGGGTGTATGCCCTCCACGAGGTTCTCGCGGTCGGGGAAATAGCGGCGCAGGAACCAGATCAGCGCATTGCGCGCCACGGCCTTGTAGGTCGTATACATCGTCACCTTGCCGAAAAGGTATTTCGCATTCGGATCCAGCACGATCAGCGCCCCGAGGCCGTCCCAAAGGTTATCCAGCGCATAGATGCTCTTGGCGTTGCCGCGCGCCTGGTAGGAGGGCTGCACGAACGAGCGTCCCAGCTCGATGGTGCGGGGCAGGTACCTGCGACGAAACTTGTCGCTGAAACGGAAATAGTGTTCGGTCGAGAGGTGGCGGGGATATTCGTCCGTACAGATGATGAAACGGTAGCCTCCGACGATCTCCCCGGCCGCCGGATCCCAGACGATCAGCTGGTAATACCCGTCCTCGGCCAGGTCTTCGGCATCGATATCCACCTCCCGGCCCGTACCGCCGCCGGCGCCGCGGAACGCGATCTCGCGCAGCCGTCCGATTTCACGCATCAGCGCCGGGCACTCCGACGCCGGGAAGATATAGATCTCGTTCCCGGCCTTCTTCGTGTCGCGCGCTTTGCGCTCGGGCGTAAGCTCGGCGCGGAGCAATTCCCGGTCGACGGGAGGTATGATAGGTTCCATTTCTCGTGCTTGCATAACTTGGGACAAAAATACCGATTTACCCGTTATTTTCCGCCGGGAGGAGCATATTTTCCAAAAAATACGCTTTTTTACGTACGTAGTCCGCCTGGTCGCGGAGGGCGCCGTAGCGTTGCAGCTCGGCGACGGGGATGGGGTCGCCCACGAGGATGCGGAAATGCTTGCCCTTCTGCGAAAACATCTCGTCGGACAACCACAGCATCTCGATATTGAATTTCACGCCCAGCATCCGGCGGATACGGTCGACGCGGTAAAAGAAGTTCGACAACCGCCCCTCGACGAACACCGGCACGATCTGGCGCTGCGAGGCATAGGCTTTCTTCAGGAAATTGGTCTTCCACGGCAGGTCGGTCACCTCGCCCCCGATGCAGCGCGAGCACAGCCCGGCGGGGAAGGTGAGGATGGGCAGCTCGCCAAAGAACTCCTCGTCGAACTTGCGGGCGTAAAGGCTGTTCTGCGAACCGTGCTTGTTGACCGGGATCCACAGCGGGCGGAGGGGTTCGAGGTGCATCAGCAGGTCGTTGACCACCACGCGCGCATCGCCGAAGCGGTCGATCAGCTTGTCGGCCAGCATCATGCCATCCATCCCCCCGAACGGGTGGTTCGAGGCGAAGAGGTAACGGCCTTTGGGATCGAGTTTTTCGAGCCCTTCGACCGAATAGGTCACCTGCCATTCGCGGAAACAGGCGCGGATGAACTCCTGCGGCGGCAGGTTCCAGTAATGCTCGAGGATGTAATTGATTTCCGGCTCATGGATCGTACGGCGGAGCCAGCGGAGGACGAACCCGGGAACCCAGCGGGCCAACCGCGGGGCTTTCTCGGCGAGTACCGCTCCGATATCTATTCTGGGCATAGGGATGTTCAAAAAATTATATCCGCAAATATAGGTATTGTTTTTCGAAAAATCCCTAACTTTACACCCAAATCGACCTCATCGGCAACGAATATGTCTCAGTACCATACACCTGTGCTTTTGAAAGAGTCCGTCGGTCTGCTCGGCATCGACCCCGCAGGCACCTATGTCGACCTCACTTTCGGCGGGGGCGGCCACTCGCGCCGTATCCTCGAAGAACTGGGGCCCGAAGGGCGGCTCTATGCCTTCGACCAGGATCGCGACACGCTCGCCAACGCCCCCGCCGACGGACGGTTCCACTACGTCGAAAGCAATTTTCGGTTCCTGCGCGGAGCCCTCAGGCTGCGCGGGGTGACCGAGGCAGACGGCATACTGGCCGACCTGGGAGTCTCGTCGCACCATTTCGACGCCGTGGAACGGGGTTTTTCGTTCCGGGGCGAGGCGCCGCTGGACATGCGCATGAACCAGCGGGGCGGGCTGACGGCGGCGAAGGTCGTCAACAGCTACCCGGCCCAGACGCTGACGCAGCTGCTGGGGGACTGGGGCGAACTGGACACCCCGTGGAAGGTCGCCAACTGCATCGTCCGGGCGCGGGAAACGGCACCGATTCAAACCACGGCGCAGCTGGTCGAGGCCGTCCGTCCCTGCACGCCGAAGAAAGACGAGTCGAAGTTCCTGACCAAGCTCTTCCAGGCACTCCGCATCGAGGTCAACGGCGAGATGGAGGCACTCAAGATGGCGCTCGAACAGAGCCTCAGGGTATTGCGCCCCGGCGGACGGCTGGTCGTCATCTCCTACCACTCGCTCGAAGACCGGCTGGTAAAGAATTTCCTGCGCAGCGGCAATTTCGCGGGCGCGGTGGAAAAGGATTTCTACGGCCGCGCCCTCACGCCGTTCGAAATCCTCACGCGCAAGGCGGTCGTCCCCTCGGACGAAGAACTGGAACGCAACCCCCGGTCGCGCTCGGCGAAGCTGCGCGCCGCCGTAAAACGATGACCCGGCCATGTATCCCGACCACGAATTCGACCCCATAACCCCCGAAGAGGAGGCGCAGCGCGCACAGGAAGCGGAATTCGCCCGCCGCGTGCGGCGCGAGGTACTGCGCATCGAACGGGGCGAGGCTGAGGAGGAGATCCGCGCCGACCTGGAACGCGAGGCAGCAGAAAAGGCCGAAGCCGAGGAGCGCGAACGCAGGGAGCGCCGCCGCAGGGCCAGCACCTTCTGGCAGCTTTTCTCGGGCACGATCCTCGTACGCGAAGGCGTATCGAAATATTACCCCTACATGCTCTCGATCGCGGGCATGTTCTTCCTGAGCATCGCCGTCATGTTCACGGCGCTGCACCTCGACATGAAATACACGCGCCTCGAACGCGAAGTCCAGATCCTGCGCGAACGGTCGATCCGCCTGCAGGAGCAGCGTTACAGCCGTACGACCCACTCGGCCATCGTCGAGCGGCTGCGCGAACGCGGCATCGACCTGAGCGACCCCTCCGCCCCGGGCGAAATCATCGAAAACTAAACGGCGATGAAACAGGAGCGTTCGAAGATCAAAAGCGACATTCTGCTGCGGGTACGGCTGCTTTACGTGCTGTTCATACTCGCGGGGCTCACCGTGTTCGCACGCCTGGTCTGGGTACAGCTTTTCAGCGCCGAAGTGGCCTACAACGCCGATCGGCTCGCCAGCCGCATCTTCACCGAAGAGACCATCCCGGCCCAGCGGGGCAGCATCCTCTCGCGCAACGGGGCACCGCTGGCGACCTCGATCTTCCGCTACCAGGCGGCCTTCGACTTCGCTTCGCCCGGCCTCGATTCGCTCAAGACCTTCCGCGAACAGAGCGACTCGCTCGCCAAGCTGCTCTCCGCCTTCTTCAAGGACAAACCCGCCTCGGAATACGCCCGCCGCTTCCGCGAGGAGCACGCCCGCCGCTACCGGCTGGTCAACGGCCGCGACACCTCCTACCTGCGCTCCGAAGGGTGGCTGTCGCGCATGATGGATCGCCTGCGGGGCGAAGAGTACGTCACCCGGAAAATCTACGACACGATCCGCGACCACACACCCGTCAACATCTTCCCCCGCGAGGTGGACTATGCCGAATGGCAGACCCTGCGGCGTTACCCGATGCTGAACTGGAACATGGGCATGGTCTACCGCCTCGTCGAACGCGACCAGCGCATCTACCCGCAGGGCGAACTGGCGCGCCGTACGATCGGGCTCACGGGCGACAAGGGCAATTACGGCATCGAGGAGGCCTACCGTGAGGAACTCGCGGGACGGGACGGCAAGGCGCTGCGGCAGCGCATCGCCCGGGGCTTCTACGGCCGCGTGGCGGGAGCCGGGCATGAAGACCCGGTGGACGGGTACGACATCGTGACGACACTCGACCTCGACCTGCAGGACGTGGCCGACAAAGCGCTGCGGCGCCAGTTGGAAGCCCAGAACGCCATCTGGGGCACGACCATCGTCATGGAGGTGGAGACCGGCGAGATACTCGCCATGGCCAACCTGGGCCGCTCGGGTTCCTCGGGCGGCAGCTATTACGAAAGGGAGAACTACGCGCTGGGACGCAGCATGGAGCCCGGATCGACCTTCAAGCTGGCGACGATGCTCACGCTGCTCGACGACGCCGGCATGTCGCCCGAGACGACCTACGACACGCACAACGGCGACCCCGTGACGGTCGGCCCGGCCCGTAATATCCGCGACTCGCACCGGGGCGACCATGTCATCGGCTTCCGCCGCGCCGTAGCCTCGTCGTCGAATGTCTATTTCGCCAAGGCGATCTGGGATCGCTACGGCATCACGGGCAAAAAACAGGAATACAGCGACTTCCTGCACGAAAAACTCCACCTGGGCAAGACCGTCGGGCTGGAACGGCTCGGCGAACGCGCCCCGTCGATCACCGCCGACTGGAAAGTACCCGACCCGGGCGTCATGCTCGTCAAGATGAGCTACGGCTACCGCGTGCGGCTGGCGCCGATCCAGATGATCACGTTCTACAACGCCATCGCCAACGGCGGGAAGATGATCTCGCCCGTGCTGATCCGCGAACTGCGGCGCGGTGACCGCGTCGAGGAGCGGTTCGAGACGCAGACCATCGCCTCGTCGATCTGCTCGCGCGCGGCATTGCGCGAAGTGCAGCGCTGCCTCGAACTGGTCTGCACGCAAGGTACCGCAAGCCTCTATTTCAAGGACTCCACGCGCCTGCGCGTGGCCGCCAAGACCGGCACGGCGCAGATCACCGACGCCCGCAGCCGCGAGGGGCGCTACTACCTCGGTTCGATGGTCGCCTATTTCCCGGCCGACAATCCCCGCTATACGGTGCTGACGACCATCGAAACCCGGGCGCAACCGGGCAAAGCCTTCTATGGCGGGCCGCTGGCGGGCCCCGTGGTCAAACGGATGGTCGATTACATTTACAACCGCAACCGCGACTGGTACGGCCGCGTGGAACGGCACGGCGGCCGCTGCTACCCGGGGCACGTCAAGGGCGGCGACATCGCCCAGATCCGCCGCGTGGCCGACAAGTTCTCGCCCCGCGCCTCGTTCGACCAGCGTACGGGCTGGGGGCGCGCCCGGGTCGACAGCCTCTCGAACGTAATCATCACGAGCCTCCCGCCCGAAACAGGGACGATGCCCGACGTGCGCGGCATGGGGCTCAAGGATGCGCTGTTCGTACTCGAAAGCCGCGGGCTGAAAGTCCGTTTTTCGGGCGCGGGCGCCGTAACACAGCAAAGTATCCCCGCCGGAGCCCGCATCACGCCTGGCTCGACGGTCGGCATAACACTGAAATAAGATGAAAACACTGAAAGACCTACTCAAAGATACGCCCGTCACGGCGCTGCACGGCGACGGTTCCACGACGGTGGCCGCCCTGGCCTACGATTCGCGGGCCGTGACGCGGAGCGACTGTTTTTTCGCCACCCGCGGCACGCAGTCCGACGGGCACGACTTCATCCCCGACGCCGTCGCAAAAGGCGCCTCGGCCGTCGTCTGCGAGCAGTTGCCTGCCGAAACGGCCCACGGGGTGGCCTACGTCGTCGTCCCCGACGCCGCAGGAGCGCTGGCCGACATGGCCGCAGCCTTCTACGGCCACCCGAGCCGCGAACTGAAACTCGTGGGCATCACCGGCACCAACGGCAAGACCACGACCGCAACATTGCTCTACGACCTGGTGCGGGCACTGGGCTACAAGGCCGGGCTGGTCTCGACGGTCGTCTACAAGGTCGGCGAACGCATCGTCGAGGCGACCCACACCACGCCCGACCCCGTGCGGCTGAACGCCGACGGCATCCTGAAACGCTATGAAAAGCTGTACGCCGAGAACCCGGACATGATCGGCTGGCTCAGCGTCAAGGACACCCCCATCGACTACCCGGTCATGCAGCGGAAAGGGGACGGGGAATACTACCTGCACCGGGACTTCTACGAGAAGGACGCCTCCGCCGGCTGTCTGTTCTTGGAGGAGCACTGCGATGCAGACAAGCCCTCCACCAACCTCATCATTTACGGGCACCACATGAAGAACGGCGATATGTTCGGCCACCTGGTGGACTACGACGACGCCATGCGCCGCGGCGTGATGTACCGCAGCTTCGAGAGCGCGGCGCGCGAGGCGGCCGAGGGCCGCGACTGCAACGGCGGAACCGACGGCGAGCGGAAGGGGGCGTAGCATGGCGACCAGCTACGAGGTGAACCGGCAGAAGGAGAAAACGCCCGTTTCCGAGCTCGATCCGGCCGAGCGCGCGAAGACGTTCGACGAGGTGGCGCTGGGCTATACCGAGGAAGAGGCGGTGGCCGAGGCGCGCCGCTGCATCCAGTGCCCGAACACCCCCTGCGTGAGCGGCTGCCCGGTGGGCGTGCCCATCCCGCGGTTCGTCGAGCAGGTGGCCGAGGGCAACTTCGCCCGGGCGTACGCCATCGTGAAGAGCGCGAACTCGCTGCCGGCCATCTGCGGGCGCGTCTGCCCGCAGGAGACGCAGTGCGAGGGCGTGTGCACGCGCGGCAGGAACGGCGAGCCGGTGGCCATCGGCCGCTTGGAGCGCTTCACGTCCGACTGGGCGTTCGCGCATCCCGATGAGGCGGCAGCGGCTATGGACGGGCTGCGCGAGGAGTGCGCTGCGGGCGACGAGCTCGCCTGCAGCATCTGGCGCGGCGCGGAAGGCGCGGTGTCGCAGGACCTGGCCGGCAAGCGCGTGGCGGTCATGCAGGGCCGCATGCACTGCTACGAGGGCTACACGATGGAGGACGCCGCCTATGCCTGCCGCGTCATCCGCTTACTCGGCGCAAAGACGATGATCGTGACGAACGCCGCGGGCGCGGTGAACACCGAGTATTCCGCGGGCGATCTGATGCTCATTTCCGATCACATCAAGCTTTTCGACTTCGGCCCGCTCTGGGGGCCGAATATCGACGAGTTCGGCACACGCTTCCCCGATATGTCCAATGTCTACTCCCCGCGCCTGCGTGCCCTTGCCAAAGAGGTCGCGCGCGAGCAGGAGCTCACGCTGCAGGAAGGCGTTTACATGTACTTCCCCGGCCCGCAGTTCGAAACGCCCGCCGAGGTGCGCGCCGCGCGCATTCTGGGCGCGGACGCCGTGGGCATGTCCACCGCGCCGGAAGCCATCGCCGCCGCGCACTGCGGCTATGAAATTCTCGGCGTAACACTCTGCGCCAACATGGCCGCGGGCGTTCTCCCCCAGCCGCTCTCGGGCGAGGAGGTCAACGAAATGGCAGAGCAGTCCGCCCCGCATTTCTCCTCTCTTATCCTCGGCTGCCTTGAGCGGCTGTAAGGCTTCGCAACTCTTTGGAACAAAAGGTCGTATTTTCTATGGCTACCGAAAAAAAGCAATCTTTTCTTGGCGGCGCAGCGGTGCTGGCATTCGGCATCATGGCCGTCAAGGTCATCGGCGCGGTGTTTAAGATTCCGCTGCGCAACATTCTCGGCGAGGGCGGAAGCGCAGACTTTTCCAACGCCTACAACATCTACGCGACGATGCTGACCATCTCGACCGCGGGTCTCCCCGTCGCGCTCTCCAAGCTTGTGAGCGAGGCCTACGCGCGCGGCCGCACGCGGCAGGCGCAGCGCACCTTCAACCTCTCTCTGACCGTTTTTCTGCTGTTGGGGCTCGTCTCGTTTTCGCTGATGTGGTGGGGCAACGACTATCTTGCCTCCCTTCTCAATAACCCCCGCGCGGCCTACGGTATCCGCGCGCTCGCGCCCGCGGTGGTGTGCGTGGGGTGCCTGTCCGCCTTCCGCGGCTACGCGCAGGGCCGGCAGTATATGACGCCCACGGCCGTCTCGCAGATCTTAGAGGCATTGTGTAAGCTCGTCTTCGGTCTCGCGCTCTCGCTGTGGCTTTTGAAGATCGGTCAGCCGGACTACATCGCCGCGGCAGGCGCCATCGGCGGCGTGACCATCGGCACCATTCTCTCGCTCGTCTACATGGCGGCTAACTATCTGCGCCACCGTCCCGCCCTGCAAAGCGGCGAGCGCTGCGCGTCGGGCCGCGCGATCGTGCGCCGCCTGCTGGCGCTGGCCATTCCCATCACCATCGCCTCGTCGATGGTGTCCATCATCACGCTGATCGACACCTCGCTCGTGCAGGGACAGCTCCAGAACGCGCTGGGCTACTCGCTCGATGAGACCCGCGCGCTCTACGGCAACTATTCTGCCTGCATGGATCTCTACAACCTGCCTTCTTCGCTGATGGTCGCGCTCACGGCCTCGGTCATTCCGGCAGTCTCCGCCTCCATCACGCAGCACAACGAAAAGCAGACCGCGCGCATCGTGCGCTCGTCCTTCCGCGTCACGGCGCTGCTCGCCTTCCCGATGGGGCTTGGCCTGTGGTCGCTCAGCGGCCCTATTTTCCGTCTCTTTTATCCCCGCTACGACGGTGCGCTCGGCGGGCAGCTGCTCTCGGTGCTCGGCATCGCGAGCATCTTCGTCTGCCTGATGCTCATCACAAACTCCATTCTGCAATCCTACGGGCGGGTGAATGTTCCCATCTTCACCATGCTCATCGGCGGCGTTGTGAAGATCGTGCTCAACTATAACCTCACGGCCGTCCCGTCCATCAATATCCACGGCGCGCCCATCGGCACGCTCGTGTGCTTTGCGCTCACAGCCATTTTAAACCTCATCGCTGTCTCGCGCGTCGCAGCCTTCCATCTCAATTATCCCGGCTACTTCCTGCGCCCACTGCTGGCCTCCCTTGCGATGGCCTTCTCCGCGCGCGGCGTGTATGCGCTCTGCGCGCGCTTCCTTCTTTCCGAGGATAGCGGCAGAACGATCATGCTCGTCTGCGTGGGTGCGGCGATCGCGGTGGCCGTCGTCGTATACGCTGTACTTGTCCTTGCGCTGCGGATCGTCACGCGCGATGATCTCGCGCTGCTGCCCAAGGGCGAAAAGCTCGCCCGCGTTCTTCATGTGCGCTAAAAAGGCCTGAAAAATCAAGGAATTTCCGAGAAATGCCTTGCAATGGGAGGGAATGTATGATAAATTATCCTGAGAAAGCTGTCTACACATATGACGATCTTGTCGATGTGCTGCGCATTTTGCGCGCACCGGACGGCTGCCCGTGGGATCGCGAGCAGACGCATCAGTCCAACCGCCGCAACTTCTTAGAAGAGGCTTACGAGGCTGCCGAGGCTTTCGATCTCGACGATCCGGAGCTGATGGAGGAAGAGCTCGGCGATATGCTGATGCAGGTGCTCTTCAATATCCACATGGAAGAGGAAGCCGGCCGCTTCACGACCGACGATGTGACCGACCATGTGGTACGCAAGCTCATCTTCCGTCACCCGCACGTGTTTGCAAGCGGCAAGGCGGACAGCAGCGACGAAGTGCTTGTCAACTGGGACAAGCTCAAGCGGCAGGAAAAGGGCCAGCGCACCACGGCAGACGCCATGGATTCCGTCGCGCGTTCGCTCCCCGCGCTCTGGCGGGCGGACAAGCTTCAGAGCAAGGCAGCAAAAGCGGGCTTTGAATTCCCCGATGTTTCCGGCGCGCTCGATAAGCTCGACGAGGAAACGCAGGAGCTGCGTGCTGCCGTGGAAACCGGCACCAATTTCGAAGAAGAGCTTGGCGATGTGCTCTTTGCCGCCGTCAAGGTCGGCCGCTTCTGCGGCGTCGATCCCGAGGCCGCGCTTGAAAAGACCTGCGAAAAATTCATTGCGCGCTTCCGCAAGGTAGAGCAAGCGGCCGATGCCCGCGGAGAATCGCTCTCCTCTCTGCCGCTCGAAGAGCTGACGGCCCTCTGGAACGCCGCCAAAGACCAGACCCGATGATCAAAAGCAAAATTGCTTTTTGCTCATATAACCCCGGAAGCTCCGCTTCCGGATACTTTTCAGGAGGATCTAACGATGAACAAGACTGAACTCATTGCTGCCGTGGCAGAAAAAGCCAGCATTTCCAAGAAGGAGTCCGAGGTCGTGATCAACGCCGCCCTCGAAACCATTATCGACTCCCTGAAGAATGACGAAAAGGTTCAGCTCGTCGGCTTCGGCTCTTTCGAGACCAAGCACCGCGCTGAGCGCACCGGCC